>Ga0075439_11910_pt1 | contig 10819 bp, 10 predicted proteins | sample MintriSingleCell_FD_74264 | JGI IMG/M metagenome (GOLD analysis project Ga0075439, IMG submission 74264) | Marine eukaryotic communities from Monterey Bay, USA to study complex ecological interactions - Minidiscus trioculatus JGI Plate_4_G5... | ecosystem: Environmental > Aquatic > Marine >... | reverse complement strand
TCATTAAATAACACAGTTACAAAAGAAGTGGCTCAAAAGACCGACAACATCATACCAAACAATACATAAACAAACTAAAATAAAATTGCAATCATGATAGATCCACTTCTATCAGCAATGTCACCAGATTACATCCTACCAACATCTCAATCGATTGGTAATGCTGCTATAATTGCAGTATTTGCATACCTGATACCTTTATTAACAATGGAGATCAACTTCTTTAGATTAGCAGTATATAAAAGCTGGAGAAGGATGAATGCTAATATTAGTGTTATGCAACAAAAGAATGCTAACAACAATGTAGATGAGCACGACAAGAACAATACTAGAATAGCAGCAGTTAAAGATGATGATAATGTTAGTGATACATCGTCAGCAGTAGGTCATCTAATGGCAGACGTCACTTCAGCTATACATGAAACTACATCAAATGTACGGCATAGTTTCTCTCCTTCGAATGCTGCACAAACTACTACCATCCAAGATCACTCAACAACAATACCTCATGATACCTCAACTTTACAATTACAAGAGGCATATACAGCAATACGAAAGTCAAGTATGGAGGCAATCATTAGTTCTCTACTGTTATATACAGTAACAGCTATAGGTATTAGTTTGGGAACTCGAGGATTAGATCCAAAAGTAATTGCAGTAGTCATCGGTGCTTCTCAATTCATGACAGCGTTAATGGTGTTTATTGTTAGTGCTAAAGTTCCTCAGTGGGTATGTTTCTATTTGGTATTGTTTGAGTTGGTGTGTGAAAAGTTGTAGTTTCTCATGTCTTGTGCACTTCTCATTCAAATCTAATGCAAATGCTCACATCTTATGCACACTTTATAGATTGGTGTATACCACGAAGGGAAGATTAGATTAGTGAAATGTTCATCACCCTATTCACAACAATTTGAACATATCAATATCTCTTCTTTCCAAGTAGAAGATGAGTCAAAGGCCAACTACACAAGGAAACTAAAATGGAATGTACGGTTAGGTGTATGGTTCCACTTTTCCAAATTTTATATTATATTAATGCCATTTTATTGTGGGGTGCAGAAGATTACAATACCACTGAGTATGATATGTGGTAGTATATTCGGTTTTATACTAATGTGGGCTGTGTTTGGTAAGTTGTATTGTATGAAGAAGTGATACGTTTATATGCGCATTGCCCTTTATCTAATCGAATCTCCTATTATACAACAGTGGTACATGAAAAGTACATACATCATAGAAACATAGTCTCCTTCACGACCATACTCCTACTATCAATAATATCAGCATTATGTTTCACCCGAGGTATGGCTTGGATGCAGATGGTATGGCAGTTAGATATACTCAACGATCCAGATGTATTAATGACTATTAGCTTCTTCACATGGTTGGCTGTATTGGCAATCGTTCATGCCTTGTTTATTTGGCATACGTTGAAAACAGAAGAGAGTCAATCGAGTAGTAGACGAAGAGGTCCAGAGGAGACTGAAGAAGAAAGTCTTTTTCTCAATGAAGATAATGGTGGTCATCCTTCGACACATATTGAGGATCCATCCAACCACAGCAAGAAGAAGGCAATTAGAAGAAACTCTAGTTACTCGTCCTTCGTATTTGATCCACGGACACACTTTAAAGATACTGAGCACCCTGATTTGGACTTGTCTGATCGATTGACTCCATCCCCTGTCGTTGACGAAACACCTGTTGATAATAAGGAGGATAATGTGGACGAGCATCAGGCTGAAGAAGGTCAACAAGACCAAGATGATACAGAACCCGAGATGCACACTGACTGCTTAAAGGATGAGAATGATATCGACAGTGATCAATATCTAGAAGGATACTGCATCGAAACACCAATGCCTGCTGCTATGGATAACAACATTGCCAACAGCATAGGACTACTTCTTGATAACGATGATGACTTTGATAATAATGAGTCTGTCCTCGAAATCGATACAAAAGAAGATGATAACAATTCACCGCCAAAGAAGCGTCGTCCTTTATGCTGCCGTCCAGCATGTTGTGAAGTCTTTGTTTGTTTCTCACCCGAGTATCAACAGAGCTCGTATTTATGGAAGGCCATTATATGGTTCAAGTTTATCATCATAATATTGACCTACCTCCTATGTCTATACTTTGTCACGGTTAGTATTGGGGCTACGGCTCAAATCAAGAGTACTAAAGAAAACTTACCTGCGGTTCAAGAAGCTCTCTACAATCACATGAATGAAGGAGAGGTATGTGCATTTGATAATCAAGGGCCAGCGTCCAACATAACAACTTTTCCAAGTAAAGAAGCGGCACATGAAGCTGGATTCCTTGTCGTTCATTGCGGTGCCTGTGGTGCATGTTCAACATGGGAGAATCTCATTATAGAGTATACTACTAGAGATACAATGGCAGCTAATGCAAATCAGTGTGCCAAGGAGGCACTGTTTGGTGGAGGAGATGATGCTCTTACCGAATGTCTCATGGAGCCTAACATAGGCTTTGGATATGAGTGTGCCATATGTTGGATGGAGGATATACTATGCACTAAAGAACACTGTTCATTTATATTCCTCCAATCACAAATGATCAATGAAGTTACAAACTTTGCCGTTGGACCTGACGACATCACCAGTGCAACGTGTGAGGAAGCTCATTGTGAGAAAGATCCTGGACAGTTCGTGCCTTGTAGTGGTGCAACTCGGCGGAGGATGAATATCACCAGTTCAATATCAAGACCTGGTGATCAACAATGTGCTATAGTTGATGTTGAAAGTTGGGAAGATCTCTTCTTTGGATCGGGTGTGGCATGATAGAGAGTGGAGATGGGAACGAGGACACATGCTTGGCATATAGAAAGTTGTCTGGGATTTTTGGATCAAGAGGCAATTCGGCTTGCCTATTAAGTTTTGATAGATGTAGATTAAAGGATATAATACTGTTTTGCTAATAACTTACAATCCTAACTAAAGAGAACACATGATATGCCCTCTGCGTCATACCTTGTCGCTACTCTCTTTTGCCTTCTCTACTTCCTCCCGTCGTATCTTCATCGCCTCAGCATGGTCTCCCGATATCTCAGTAAGTACCTGTCTCATTGATTTCTTCATGGCCGGCGGTACAACTTTAGCACACGCCGGCCAGTGTATACCACCAGTCTCTTCATATACTTCATTTGCAATTATATTGTATGTTTCCATCATTTCACAGTTGGTAACACCCGAAAAGTATAGCACTGGACATGGACCTTGTTCTGCTGCTGAACTAACAATTGGAGAAGAAGGATTTGTACCACCACTACTATTGCTACTATCACTACTTTTCATGGCCCTATTCAAAGCATCCTCAACAGTACAATCTAAATAATCAACATCACCACCCTCGCCATTCTTATCCATACCAACTAATCTCTGTATTGTGATATCATCTCTTGTTCGTTGTGGCATACCATCTTCAATCATATCAAGTAATTCATCATTTTGGATTGTAACTGGTACTGAATACATTATTATTAATGGTCCTGGGCCGAATATATCATCGTCTGTCTTCTCTAAAGGAATAAAATCTCCGTCTCTTTTGTCTAAAAAGTTGTTCTGTACAAAATCAAGCAGGCCCATTTGCAGTGATGTTGTTTTATACTTGAATGGCCTGTATGAATATGATATAGATGGGGTATTACATGCTCTACAACAATTTGAATGCATCATACCATGATGTATTGAAGTTGATGGTTGAGTTGAGAACCCATCAGACATCAAAATTTGTATGATTATCAACAACACATAGCATGAGAGTATTGCAAATTTTGATGATATGGGAGGAGCCATTATAATACACCTCTAATCAGATATACTGATATTTAGATATAATGTAGGACATAAGCCGCGATGTAGAAGAGCAACAGAGATTATTGGCGTGATAACTTACATATTTTGCAAAGGATATGCGAGCCAATAGCGGTACTCACAAATTTAGTCCTAGCACTAGCAACCAAGAACAACTAATCTATTCGTCAACTTGATGGCCGCTAGCTGCTATGTACTCCTACCTCCCCAATCATTTGATAAGATTGATAACCAAGATGTGATCATATTCCAATACCGTCGGAGTCTCAGCCCCGCCGCTGCATTAGTTCGGCGGATATTGAGCTCATAAAATTCAAATAGCAAACAAATACATCACATCAAGTCAAAACATCAATTCGATACATCGTCAAGTCAACATAACGCACATATTAAACAACAAAACAGATAAACATGGATCAATTTCAAAAGCAAGAAGCATTAGTACCCTACTTTGCCAACTCATACGGATGTGCAGTATTCTCATCAGTAGCCAAAGGTGGCATCTTCTTCGTAGGAGGTGCCTACGGTGCCGGTGAGATATACAAACTAAACAACGATGGTAGTGAAAGAACACTCGTCGGGAAATGCGATATGATACAAGCAATCGGGGGGTTTGTATTAGGCGGTGAAGTCTTTTCCGAGATTATCTTTTTTGAAACAGAAAGAGATTACGAACATTTCATGACGGGTAACTTTGAATTCTCGGCAAATGCCAAGGCTGTGGCATTAACCGCTGGTGTCTCGGCAAATGCCACAACATTGGGCAATACGGGTTTACAGGGAGGTATTACAGCAGATCAGACTTCAGTTGCTGGTATTGATAGAAGTCGTAGTAAACTTGAGTATACAAAAGGAATGAAAGTATTTACGTTAACAATGGGAGGTCTCATGTATGAGGCTACGATTGGTGGACAAAAGTTCAATATCAAAGAACAAATGGAACAACAGCCTGCCAAGGTTACACAAACTGCTGAGCAACCTTCACCGGTGTCTGTGCAATGAATGGTTCATATACTTGAGTCTGAGGTGATATAGATTGAGGTTCGGTGTGGACCTGAAGTAATTTTTTAAAAAGGTCTATTTCTAAACTTTAAAATAATCAAAGCTAGTTACAAGATGAGTAGTTACCAATATGTCTGTCTTATATATTCAGTAGTGTAAAACTTATGTGTAATGATACCAACCCAATAATACCGCCCCATCGTCCCCCTCCCATTTTTGATTCAGTAGTTTGATCCCCAACTAGCGCAGTCTTGTTTGATCCCCAAATATGCAGTATCAAGCCATTCGTCGATAGATTACATTGTATCATTTGAAAGTGTCTTTTGCCTATGAGCCTTGACATGTTCATCACATGCCTCCCGGTGCTTAGGTGAGGCTGCTACTTGACACTCCCTCGAGCAGTAATGGGAAACCATGCATCTACTACATACCATTAGCAATGCACGCTCCTTTATCTGATTGCAATGGAAACATCTCCCTAGCTTTGGCTGAGCCTTCCTTGTATATAAATGTATCTTCTTCAAACATGAACAGTTTGTTCTCTTGCGGTAATACTTATATACATCACGGTCATTATAAATATCTCTCATTTTTGAGGAAACAGCACGGCTAGCAATGGTTGTTTCATAATCACCAGTTATGCCATAACTTTCAAGAATGATAATAGCATGAGCTATTTCACTAACCTGATTCTCAATGTTGTACAGCATCCAGTTTGTTCCGATACTGATAAAAATGTTTAATAACATCTTCCTTTTATCATCATCATTCAATACTTCTTCATGCTTTTGGATTACATGCCTCAATTCGGTACCCATAAAAAACTTGGTAACAAAACTAGCAACGGGATGAGACATTTCTGGTACCAGCTCCGAGCCGAAATCATGATTGCATCGTGGTCCAATACTCTGTCCTGGATAACCCTGTACCCAACTCCGCCAAGTATTATACATTCCCTTCCTGTTATTTTCCTCCTTCTCCGCCGCCTGCTTGGCCTTTCTATCCTTCCCTTTATTTCTCTTCCTCGATGACGCTGGCATGTTTTGTTTGCTCTCTGTATTATTATGAGTAAGATGTGCCCAAAGCCAAAGAGTGTTTTTAGTCATGCATAGCATTAATACGAATATATAAAATAATGATATTGGTACTCAAAGGTCCGTGTACGATATTAGACAATTCACATACACCAACATTTTTTTGCTCACATCATATGCACACAAAATGATATACACAAAACGCCCGTCGATCTCCGCCGCCATCGACATACTCACATTTACTACTAATTCCGATTATAATCACTACCGCCCACAGCTATATCAAAGGCTTTGGATTTGGTGTTTGTTCTCCTATTATTGCAATCATAAGCAAATTCTGATCTTAACAGGGGCAGGAAAAAAGATATTACATGTGGAATTAATATTATCTCTCTCCTGAATGAGTTTTCTCATAATGAAAACTGATGTTAATGCAATGATTATTGAGCATATGTTCTAGATGCCGATTATAGCTCGTCTATCAAGCTAAAGCAATAGACAACCTCCATTATTGACACATCAAGGTTTGCAATAGATATGATTTCCTCTGAGGCCGCCGGAGATACTCAAGAGGATGCACTCATCAAACAACTCGAAGATTTATGCACATCAAATTTACTATCCATTAAAACACTTCGTGAAAAGACAAACAATATATCAACAACGACAATAGATACAATTGCAAATTCAGATTATTTACTCCATGCAATATGTAAGAATGATAATATATCCAAAAGTATAGTTGAGCATATGTTACGGCTATGTCCTACGGCTGTTAGTAAACCGATACGAGATGGTCAGATGTATCCCTTACATTTGGCCGCTGCAAATCCATACTGTCCTAGTTCCGTTATTAAGTTACTTGTTAAGAAGGATGCTAGTATACTAGAGAAGAGAGTTAATGATGATGATAATAAACAAGTTGACAGTAAACTGTTTCCACTACATTACTACATTTTAAGAGGATCAAATTATGATTATGGTTTAATAAAGTTTCTTGTGAAATCATACCCAGATGCACTAATGTATCTACCAAATGGTCGTGATCATTATTATATCACTCCTTTCAAACTGTTATGTCAAGAATGTCACGGGGAATTATCATTAGACTTGGTAAAACTATTGGCTGGTACTAATAAGGAATGTTTGGAGCTGAGAAAGAGTGGACTCGATTGTCCTCCATTTATGGCATTATTGGGGAATTCAAACATCAAACCATTTCCAATAGATGCAGTGAGATACTTTATTAAACATTGTGCTGTTGAGTCATTAAGCGAGAGCCATCTATACAACGGGAACTTTCTCCATGCTGCCTGTTCAAATAAAAACATATCATTAGAGGCTATGCAATTGCTGCTGGGTATTGGTAGTAGTGGCCTTTTAGTACGCACCGCTAGAGGGCAAATTGATAGAAACCTTCCAATTCATATCCTCTGTAAAAACAAGGGATTAGATGAAGAGACCTCCTTGGCCATTCTAAAACTTCTCGTTGATACGTATCCAGAATCTGTTGGAAGGCCTGACGATAACGGATTTCTTCCTATCCACCACGCATGTGTCAACAACTTATACAAATGCTGTATATATCTTATTGAGAAATACCCTGAGGGTGTTGTAACAAAGGTTAGTGGCAGTGAAGAGACTCCGTTCCATCTAGCATGTGCCAATGGATCACTGCAACTAGTCAACCTCCTATACGATGTAAATCCTACAAGTATTACCGAACAGACTCGTGATAGAGAGCATGAATATGATGATGATGGAGAGTATTTGGATTGGACAGAGTATTCAAATCTACAAAGGGGTTATTATGCATTGCACCTTGCTGTGTCAAACCAAAATGCTGATAGGAAAGATATAGTTCGGTTCATACTGGAGAAAGATAGTCGTGCTGCTTCTCGGGTTGGTACATGGGGTCGTCTACCTCTCCATCAAGCTTGCGCAGGCAATATGAATCTTGATGTTGTCAAAGATATATTCAAGGCAAACCCATCGGCAATTCATACTAAGGATATGTTCGACCGATTCCCAATACATTATGCCTGTGGGTGTGCCGAACTAAGGAAGAATACGTTCGGCGGATATGAGTTTTTACCTTCTTCAAAAAGGCAAACTTCCCTCGTGATTGAGTTTCTGGTTGAGCAATTGCCGTACTCTCTTGGTGCACAAGATTTACAAGGTAGAAACTGTGCTCACTATGCTTCAGCATCATCACTGGCTATGAAGAAGATATCTCTTATTGAAAAGAAGTGTCCAGAATCATTTAAGGTATATAGTCAGGATCACGGATTTCCTATACATTACGCTTGTACACATGGGGCTGATGTAGAAGTTGTTGGCCATCTTGTGTTAATGTTACCAGGTTCTATTCAAGTAGAGCATCCTCTTCTGGGTAGACCGCTTGCTTGTGCAAGAGACTTGGGCTCGTTTGTCCTTCTTCTCAAGGTTTATAGGAAGTGTTTTGGAAAGTCAGCGCGTGGGACACCATCATTTCATGCTATATTGCAAGATGATACAATCGAGGTCAAGTATCAAATCATTACAAGATTTATTGAATTCTCTCAAGAATCAAGGACCGAAGACTTTCAGGATGATGTACAGACAAAAGATAAGAAGACAGGGACATACCCATTACATCTAATATTTGGCTTTGGAGGACGAAATTTTAGAACATTGGATTCAGATGATCCTGAGATTCAATCTTTTCTCTTAGAAACAAACGTGCAACTATTAGAAGAACTGATAGATTGCTATCCAAGGGCACTTGAAGAAGTTGATAATCGTGGTTGGTTGCCGCTACATCATGCCGTGAGACATAGTGCCCCTTTGAAAATGATTCAATCGCTTGCTGAGAAGTATCCCAACGGTGTTCAAGTTGCAGATAAGCAAGGCTCGACAGTACTACACATTGCATGTCGATATGGGGCGCTTAAGCCAGTGATTCGGCATCTGCTAATACAGTGCAACAGCTCCCTCTTGTCAGTGGATAACAACGGCTTCACCCCTCTTCATGTGGCTTGCAAACATGGGGCACAATTAAACGGTGTGCCATATGACCGTGCTGAAGAATTTAGGGAAGGCTGTTTGATGCAAGACAATAGTGGTGAACTTCCACTTCACAAAGCATGCAGAGGTGGCCATTTAAGTCTCATCAAGGAAATCGTCGACATGCAGCCAGCTTCTATTTCGGTACGAAATAACCAGAACGAGTTGCCCATTTTCATCCTTTGCAAAAGATCAGGAAAGGATAAAGAAGTTAGAGAATCTGTGGAGTACACCGAGAGTATCTGGAAGCTTCTTTTAGCTCATCCAGAGACTGTGACAGTGTAGAGATTGTATAGTAGGAGAGTGCACATGATGTGATTTGGCTAGTAGTTAGATAAGGTATGCCGCATTATAAGATAGTAGTCTCTGATACAAAAAAAAGTGCACAAGATATGCTCACTTTTCTATTTTAACATATTATCAGGCTGCAACAGACGAGTAGTGGGTAATACGTACTGTCTAATGTATTCAGTTATGTAAAATTTATATAGTGACGATAGATCATATACTTCTTCATTCAGAAGTGTTTGCCACTGTCTGCTGATGAACCCAGATAAACTTGTCACATTCGCTTCGATGACCTGGGGAGGCTGCAACTTGGCACTGCCTCGAACAATAGTGATCTATTCTACATCTACTGCATACCATCAGCAAAGCACGCTCCTTTTCTACTCCACAATGTCCACACACTCCAAGCTTTAGCTGAGTCTTCCTCGCCTCTAAATGCATCTTCTTCAAACAAGAGCAGTTCATTCTTTTACGATAAAACTTCAATACATCACGTCTGCTCTTGTTGGTGGGATAATCTCCGAGGCCACCAGTCTCCGAGGTCTCTATTCTTAGATGCCAGAATGCGGTTGTATTTGGCTAAACAATAATTGATATCTAAACTACTACTAACCGTTTCGTCATAGCTTTCAAGTAACAATATGACAATAGTCATTCCCCATGCCAAAGTAAGGCCACTTTCTTCATTGGAAATGAAAGTTGTTGCTACCATAGGTGATAGTCAATTCCCGGTTGATATGATCATTCAATATTTGTGGATGATTTTGTAATATTGTTATCAGTGAAAGTGAAGAGGACTGAACGGACTGAAATAATTTACCAAGAATATAGAAACAGGATGTGATTCATCTGGTACCTCCGCCAATCCATGGTTGCATTGAGTCACAACTGTCCCATTGGAATTATGCAATCCGTTTGCCAAGTCCACCCAAGTATTATGCACTAGTGCTCTTTCAGCTTCCTCCTTCTTGGCCTTTCTTTCCTTTCCTTTGTTTTTCTTTCTATTTCTACTCGATGGCATTTTTCTCTGTTTCAATAATCTCTTGTATTGCGGCGGTATGGCTTATATCAAACAAGATAGATGTACTCAATGTTAGCATATATAGATGATATTTGTGTATATGTATGTAATTACACGGTACAATACAATACAAATATACTATCTACTTCACACTTCACATACACCGACCACGCACATTTACATTTTGTTCATATCATATGCACAAAAATATATGTTTGAGTTGACGGTCCTCAATCTCCTACTCCACCTCCGCCGCCGGAATAAATAACTACTTACATCACTAATCACCGCAGCTATTCCACCCTTTTGAACAGAGATTGATTGGCATTTGCAAAAGCGAAACTTGCTCAAAATTTAGTTGAAACTTTCGTACTCTATGGAACTTCCAAACATACTACTTGCCTCATGAGATCGTCGCTATTGAACACTCATTCCTCAGACAGTAGAAGAATACAAAGTACATAGACTATAATTGAGCCAATAGTACGCAAAAAGATGGAACTACACGTAGAGGTAAGGAAACGATCATGAAAAGTATTAATACATGAGATATATGCCGGAGGTTGTGTTGATACCTCATGTCAATCATTTGCTTT
>Ga0075439_15315_pt1 | contig 10834 bp, 7 predicted proteins | sample MintriSingleCell_FD_74264 | JGI IMG/M metagenome (GOLD analysis project Ga0075439, IMG submission 74264) | Marine eukaryotic communities from Monterey Bay, USA to study complex ecological interactions - Minidiscus trioculatus JGI Plate_4_G5... | ecosystem: Environmental > Aquatic > Marine >... | reverse complement strand
TTTTATTTACGTTACATTCTACCAAGCCTCACGAGTAATCACGTCGGCATATGCACTTTGTCAACATTTGTGTTCTATATAGAATTTTATATTATATTGTGTATATATAGTTGTGTTGGACAATGTAGTAAACCGTATGGTGTTGTTGAGAAAGATATAGTTGTGTTGAAAAGTCGGAGTTATATATTAGTTACTATCAAGCGTCGTTCTCTTTGCAATTCAACAATTTAATACCAACACACAAAGTAATAAACATCAAAACATATGGAGATATGAGTCGATAACGCTGCATAGACACCATCCTACACCAAAAAAAATGCTATCATAGAATGGCGAGTCAACGACTATGAAGTTAGGGGTGAATATTAATGAAGATCAGCTGCCGGACGGCTTGCCTATAGTCTTACAACTACCGCTGTAGACAACCCAATAGCAATGCGTAGACTCATAGGAGGTCATCTATTCTTGGTGGTTGTGCTATTTGTATGTGCCGTCACACGTTGTTGCAACTCTTTGTCACTGCATCATTGCAATCCTATCAAAACTCGACGATGCACCTTATCAAAGACACAATCTACTAATTATAGACGGTGTCAATCATATGCTACTTCCTCTACCACTACACGCTACTCTACACAATTATATACTACTACACAATCTAAAGATGATAATGACACAACATCATCATCATCATCCAAGCTATCAAACAACATACTATCCAAACTTTCCAATAATGATTTATCAATACCAGCAATACTCTTCGCCTCCTTCCTAAACCTACTTGGATTTACAATGGCATCACCCATCCAACCAGCATTAGGCTCACACTTCAATTTACCATTAGGTGCATCATTCGGTTCATTATCAAGTGCATACCCACTGGGTATGTTTGCCGGTGTATTCCTCTGGCCAACCTTATCGGATATTATTGGACGAAAGTTAGTAATGAGTATAACATTATTAGGGAGTGGTGTTGGATTAATATTACAAAGTTATGGTATTAAACAATGTTGGACATTGGAATCATTCTTGGCGGCTAGGGTATTAACGGGTTGCTTTGCTGGTAATTCACCGATTAGTAAGGCATACTTGGCTGATCGGGGTAGTGTGGGTGAAAATAAGGGTAATTTATCAAAGTATTTAGCATGGAAGGATGCAGCGTCTACATTGGCATTCATTGTTGGACCTGTATTGGGTGGATTGATTTATAGTTTATTTGGTAAAGGTGCCACAGTATTGGGTGTTAGTGATACTAGCAGTAGTATTATATCAAAACAAATATCCTTTGTGATATTATGCTCGGCAATTGCATCATTAGTTGCTTCACTTTCCGTCATGTTGTTTGTGAAGAATACTGATAAGGATAATGAAATGTTGGGGAAGCAACAAGCAAAGAAAAGTGAAATAGTATCAGCATCGGCGGAACCTGAAGACAAGGTGAACGATGGAACTGCAAATGATAACTCCATTAAAGATGATAACAAAGACGCAACCAACAAGAGCAACACATCATCATCATCATCAAATGACAGTAGTATAGAGATAATAGCATGTCCTTTAGGTTCCAAGCTATGGACAGGTGTGGTTAGTGTGGCAATTGTATCGGCGCTCTACCATGCTGCTGATTCAACCTTCTTCGCCTTCTTTCCATCATTATTACAAAACCGATTAAACTTTAACACAAGCATGGTAGGAATGGCATTCACATCATTTGCATTCATTAGTTTTAGCATGTCGGCATTTGTTAGTTCAAGATTCCTAAAACGATTTGGTCCAGTGGCGGCTTGTACAACAGGCCTTGGTGCGGTAGGTACAGGACTATTAACATTAGGCTATGCAGCCTCATTACCGACAAGTGTTGGTATGGGAATTACAGCTGCATTTATACTTGGTGCGAGTGCCTTATATTACACTGGAGTGCCATTATATGGACCTAGTATACCAACAATGTTATTACAATGTGTACCTTCCCATAAACGAGGTGCAGTAATGGGTTTTGACGGAGCAGTGAATACATTGGCAAGGGTAGTGTCGCCGCTTATATTTGGTGAGATTCATAGAGTGAAGGGTCCGGGTGCATGTTTCAAGGTTGCCTCGTCATGTGTCTTCACAGCAGTGGCAATAGCATTGTCTAGAAGATGGTTAGTACTACGGAAGGCATTTGGTAAAACACAAACAGCTAGTGCTAAAGCTAAATAATGACTAAGTCATACCTATCCTGCCTTTAACAACAGTTCGGATAATATTGAGGATACCAGACGAACCCCCCTCGCTCTAGAGTCCTAGTTTTATGATCTCACCGCCCGGCACTAGCTAATATTTGGTCAATGATAAACTGCTCACTCGCCGCATGCAGCTGAGCCGCAACATCTTCTGCTTTGGGACTAACAACTACCGTCCTCGACAGTCTTGGGCTTTGCCTTTCCTCTTGTTCGTTTTTTCTTTTTATTCTTTGATGGAAATCCATCTGCCTGAGCAGCCAAATATCGGTCTATGACTTCTCTCTTTTTACCAGTTATAAACACACCTTTCCACTTACATACATTATGTAAGCTTGTCTTGTTCAAGTCTTCTAGCTCCTCTCTTGTATAAACATGATCATCATTCTCTACTTCGGTGCGGGTTAACCTCTTAGTCCCCCTCTTCTTCTTATCTGGCTTTGATTCATCCTTCTTGGTCTTACTAATTCTTTTCTTGATAGTACTACACCTTATACATGACTCCTTATTCGCCTCATCTACTGGCACTAATCTTTTACTGCCTCCACAGCTAGTTGATCCACAGTCATTTAAGACATGCTTCCACCCTACAGATGCAACGTACCCTGTCATTGAGTTTGAGTAGCCTCTACCATCATCGTAGAATACATATTCGGACATTCTCTCACCCTTTCTGGTACAGGAATCGCCTCTTGGACACTCAACTAGAATCGGTTTCATACTAGAAGGAACTCTAGAATCAGAATATGGAAGGATCCCACCGGCAAGATTGACTTCTGCTGCTTTTTGTTTGTTGCTAACTGCAGCTCCATTGCCTTGCTCCCTACACTTTGCTGCTGTTTTCATATTACTCTTAGATCTACCATCATCAGTCTTGTTCTTTTCCCGGCTGTTGATGGACTTCTGTACACCCGCCTGGTGACTCTTCATCTTGGATAGGAGATCTTCTGGTTTGTCATATTGCTTTAACAAGTAGTCATACTTTTCACTCTCGTCATCATCAAGATGAGGAATGATATGACTTGTAACTTCAGAAGAGAAGGCGTTGTATGAAGCCTTGACATCATTGTCTAACTCCTCGTCAAATATCCTAGAGAATGCAGCGGCTACCGGTCCAAGGGCAGCAGTCTTATCAACTCCAACATAACGACCCTTCATCTTCGACAGAAGTTCATTCAACTCATAATGTTTCAGTAAGTTGTCATACTTTTCACTCTCGTCATCATCAAGATGAGGAATGATATGACTTGTAATTTCAGGCGAGAAGGCGTTGTATGAAGCCTTGATATCATTGTCTAACTCCTCGTCATATATCCTAGAGAATGCAATGGCTACAGTTACAAGTAAACCCGCCTTCTCACTACCATCATGGCAACGCTTCATCTTCGACAGAAGTTTGCTCTGATTGGCATATTGCTTCGATAGTGTTTCATACTTTTCACTCTCGTCATCATCAAGATGAGGAATGATATGACTTGTAATTTCAGGCGAGAAGGCGTTGTATGAAGCCTTGATATCATTGTCTAACTCCTCGTCATATATCCTAGAGAATGCAGCGGCTACCGGTCCAAGGGCAGTAGCACGGCGTCTCATTTCAGCACGTGCACCTTCTACACCAAATCTATTGACTAGATTATTCAAATTTTCAACACTGCGTCGGACAAAGCGACGAGTACTCCTTACTGCACCAGCATTATACTCGGGATGACTTGTATTGATGAAGTCACTATTGACAAAAGGCAAACGGCCACTCAATGATTGTAGGATGGACTTGGTGCGAGGCATGCTATGTTTGGTTAGTAAAGCAGACCAGTCCTTACAGTGCCGATCAACAATACCAGTAATACGATTGCCTTGGATCCATCTCGATGGCCACGGGAGATTGAAACGTCTTGAGTATAGACTGATATGAACACCATCAGGTGAAGTGGTGATACTATCTTGATTGAGGTATGGAAAGAAATGTTTCTTGAGACTATATCCACCATGATTGAAGATAATAATACCCGAAGCACCGAGAAACATTGCAGCAGTAGCAAACCAATTGAGAAGAGAAGCAGTTGCACGTCCTTCTTCTTCAGTAGCACCACAGCAAGTGGGCTTGGTAGTCGGAGATACCGTATCAACTATATCACCATAGTTCATACAACCAGTACCTGAACACTTCTCTCGGATATTGAGCACCATCATATTGTCAATTGGCTGTCCGGCATTACCAAATCGAATACGACTTTGAGGTAGAGATTCGGCAAACTTGATCAGATTTTGTATGGTAGGACACGACTTGCCGTGGCAACCCCAGCCTCCACAATGAAGGGATTTGTTGGGATGTGGACAAAGAAGCATGGATATGGGTATGATATCACCTTCTTGTATATCTTGTAGAATCCTAATGAGATACTCGCTTAGGATATGGTTCTGTTCATAGTGAATCGAGGTTCTAATCATATGAGCCGTGTTTCCAATAACATCGTCACGGAAGTCTCCATGCTGCTGCTGCTGATTAAGCCGGTGGTGAAAGTCACGGGCCAAACGACGAAGTTGTTGACGATATTGAGACCTTGACCCTCTGAGGTATCCTCGGATACCAATATCATGCTGCAATGCATAATAGACAAACTGTTCGATGTTTAAATCACTGTATTCACCAACTATACGAAGTACCTCTTCAGCAAGATATAGTAAGTCAATGGCATCTTCTTCATCACCATTCTGAAGTTGACTACTAATACGGCTAGCAGTAGAATCAGATGTTGTACTAGGTGCATGACCATGAGCTGATGCAACAAGCGCAGTAGTATAAGACTGAGATGATCTTCTGAGATTATGTACACCGTTGAAATGGGTTGATTGTACCTCTTCTTGTTCATCTTCACCTGTGGAAATATATATAACAATAAACAAACAATATATGAGTTGCGGTATCCTAAAAGATAACATACATAGACAAGATATATAACATAATAAAGTATACTCACTCTCTTCTCCTCCACTATCTTCATCTTCATATTCACTGTCACCTTCCTCATCTTTCAATTCGTTAAAGGATTCCATCATATCATTGAATACATATTCTGAAATCTCTCCTCTGCCTCGGTATCCTTGTTGATGATAGTTCACAATTAACGCTTCAATGATAGACTCAGTATCAGCGGTAACTGTAAACTCATGAGCTTCTAATTTATCACGGATTTTACCGGCAGCTTCTCGTACTTTGTCCATATTTGGACGACGAGGACGTTGACGTTTTGGTTTAGGTGACATAGTTGGAGATTCAGATTCATGGGAGTACCTCTTCCTTGCAAGTCCAGGAGCGGCGTGGACGATGCCAAAAGCCACGAAGAAAAATGCTATGATAATAAGGTAGATTCGTCTCATTTTAGTCGTCGGTAGATATATGGAATTGATGAGCTTGATGTTGGATGTACTAGAAGAGATATGAGATTAATCAGAAGATGAGATTTATGAGGGATGATATGAACATATGATATGAACATATAATATATATGAACATATGATATGAACATATAATATAAACATATGATATTGCAATGGAATAGATACGTTGAGTTTCCTCAACATCTCTCTCCGAGTCCGAAGTCAATATCATTGGCATAACATAACAAAACTATATCAACTTTAATATCCCGCTTTAAAAATTACCTCTCTTCTCTTCGCAGTGAAAAAGAGAGAGACTTCAATACAACATACCTTTTTCCTTCTACACTTGCGTTGGCTGTACTTGTGATGAGGATGAAGAGTTTGTATAGTATACTACCGTGGTTGGTAGGTGATGTGTTGTTCGCTGTGGGGAATGCCAGCTGTACTCAACCAATCTTTCTTACAACTTCAAATAGTGGAGTTGTGATTCCCCAGCACCCCGGTACAACTTATCCCTTTACCCCCCGGCGTTCTGATTCTCTACATCGTACTTTTATACCAATATAGTAGATGGAAAACATATCCTGAGGGTAATTGTTTTCTTTTTTTTGTGCAAAATATTACCCTCGGATAATTACTACGTCAGGAGAGAGAATTGGAGAAATGACATGGTCGCATCAGACCCCGTTCTGTCTCCTTAGAAGCCTTTGGTTGTTTTGTGAAGTTCGAGTTTTTACGAGATATCCTAGTACAGGGTTATGGAGTGTACAACTACTCATGGCAACAACAACACCCAATGCAAGTATCTCCAGGAAAGAAGTAATGTACGACTCTCTCAAATCTATCCTTTTCCGTGTCTCGAACTAATGGCAGCTGTGGCAGTGGTGTCTCCATAACATGACCTGGGGAGTGTAAATTCAACAACCGAAGATAATCAATAAGCTTACCAAAGCAGTAAGGACTTTGCTCGAAGAAAGGAGCAGTATCAAGGTTGTCTTGTCTCAACTTCTTAATCTCCTCCAAGAGTAGACATAATGTACCTGCTCGTTCAATGCCAATCATTTTTAGTCCTTCAATACTCAATGCAAGTAACTCTCTACCTGTGATATCATTCTCTTTAAACAGAACAGCCACAGTGTCTGGGATACCCTCAATTTTACCCACCCATTTGTATATCTCGGTCGGTGTCCATTCCTTCACTTTACACCCGTTCTGATCAGTCCAGGTTGTATCATCGAATTGACAAGCTAATACCGATTCTTCAAATACACGTAGTGTTGACCGTTTAGTCGTCATCAATGTCCCACTAACGTTTAACGTGATCACATCTTTTGTTTCTCCTGTACAAAAGAAGTCTATAAACTTTTCATGGTCTTCAAGCCTCTTCTCTAGGCCAAAGATTTCCTTTTCTGCGTCCATAAGCACCCCAAGCTTTACATTGAGAGCTTCATTAATACCTTTAGCAAAAGATCTTGTCTCATTAATACTACTGATAGTGCTTGTACTTGTCGTTGGCAATTCAAAAACAATGTCCTCTCTTACTTTGAACACTTCAATCTCTTTGATTGTGCATTCGGTAGTTAAGCCTGTCATACTATCACTAACCTGATATGAGCCGCCAGGGTTAAAATCGACGATATTTCCATCCACAGACAGGTCGTATCCTTTCTTTAGCCTCTTATCCGCATCTGTGGCAAATATTCCACGATCACTACTACCAAATGTTGGTCCTAAAACAGAGCTATTGAGTATTGCATTAGGAGTTATTGGATTCTTCAACTTCATCTTCTCATTATGATTAATGGAAAATAAGAATGATTTACTTGATGCATTCTGAGAAGTAACCCGGGCATCTCTGACATGTGATCGCATATCTCTGCTTTGTGTTCGCCTCCTTACAACCCCACCACTATTCCAAGAAGTGCTTGAATAACCACCAATTATACGACCATCTGTTGTTTTAATAATTGTTATTGTACTTCCCTTGTTATCACAGCTTGAGTGGAAATCTTTTGCACTTAATCCATCTCTTGACGACCGATACAGCAGTTCGAAATTTCCATCCGATCCATCTTCTTTTAACCATCCATGGAGAGTACTAGCATGGCCAGGGTGCACAATTGTACTATTGTTAGGATCTGCTTCATTTGATAGTATGTCACTGATCCCAAATAGCTCAGCCTGTTTCAATAGTATATGATTTAACTCTTCTCCCACATTAGGTGGTGAAGGAGGGTTATCTTCTGTAGACATCTTCATATCATTAAGGTAGTCAACGAAAGCCTGGAAACATTTAGGATTTACGTCTAAGAATATACGTCCATTGTTATCTTTCTGTAATCTTTTATCCCATTGACCACTGAATAATGCTAAGGTATGTTAGTTTGGTAGCGATACCAAATTATATTCATAAGATGTGCATAAAATAGTAAGATTAAATGCCATACTATATGAGCAAATATAAATACAAATAAACATATACGTACCCTCTAATCTAGTATCCTTTAACTGTGTCAATGTAGACCGCTTTGCCATAATAACTTTACCACCAGCGTTAATCTCTATTAAATCTGCTTCACATGAAAATTTATTGCCATGTGCTTCAATTATCGATGTCTTCTTAGCAGCCAACAAATGGAATCGTTCCTTAATTTCCTTTTCGGCACGGTCTAATTTATCTACATGTATTTGATATTCAATATCACGTTGTTTAATGGCTCCATCGAGTTGTATGTTGGTACTTTCGATATGTTGTAAAGTTGGTTCATGATGTGTTATTTTTGTTTCCACTTTCACCTCGGGTGTATCGCTTACGACCGCCGCTGTTATACTATCATCGGCCATACTAAAAATCTAATTCTTTGTGTAGTTAGGATATATACAATGTGGTCCACGCTGCCACAACTTACCAAGGTGCACGCCAGGCGGCGAGCGGTGAGTGAGAGGAAGGTGCACTGTAGTGAGACAGTTATGCCCACGCACAAGGCCCAAAGCAAAATTTTCATTTTTCTGCATCAGTCTATCGTACCTCTAGCGTATGTGTTGCAATGGCATAACTAAGCCAATATAGCAGATCATATATATCCAGCGTATCCACTTAATCAGATTTTAACGCTCTTTCAGACGATGAGGTTGCGGTGATAGTACTACAAGCAGTTATCGAGCAAGAAGCAAAGGTATCCTCTGCTAATTTTTAGTAATTAGTATCTATCTACATCTATCATACAACCTTTGTTTAGGGTATACCTCGGCTAGAAAGATATAAGAATAAGAGAAGAGAATTTCAAAATAACAAGTAGTTATAATATGAGTGAGTTTGCTTCAATGCTAGCATCATTCAAAAAGAATGCCGAGTCATCTAAATCACAAAGTAGATCAAAATCGAATCAACAAAGTACAACAGATCGTAAAAGACCTCATCCAAATACAACAGCAACAAATGCCTACAATACAAACTCATCTATACCATCATTTCCATCTATACATGCCAATGTACGAAAAGGCAACAACAACGGCTTTGAGTTATCATTCCTAGTTGTTGGGGCACAAAAAGCTGGTACGTCATGGTTGCATACCTTGTTGCAACAGTGTAAGGATGTTTCATTACCCCGTGACCAGAAGGAAGGTGAGTGGTTAGCATAGGTTGATGTTGTTAGATGATGCAACAATATCATATACGTATATATCATGTGATGTGCACATCTTTCTGTACGAGTATCAAACTCTAAATATATACTTCTCTTCTTTTGTATACCTGTAGTTCATTTCTGGGATTGGCATTATCGAAAGGGTATCGATTGGTATATTGATCAGTTTGATTATCCAACCAAAAAGTCGTCATCATCCAACAAAAGTCCACATTATGGTGAACTAACACCAGACTACATTGTCCTACCTTCCCAAACTATATTAGAAATATCAAAATGTTATCCACAATTGAAGATAATATTCATAGCACGGAACTTAGTAGATCGGGTATGGAGTGCCATGATTATGGAATTACGAGATCAATCATTTGGATTGAATGCCGGTGAGTTTCACAAGGGTGTTATTACTGGCGGAGATAATAAGAAAGCAAAGCATCATAGTAGTAACATTTCAGTAGCACAACAACGGAGGATACAACAACAATCATCACCATCGGCACAATCAGATGAATATTATCTAGAACGGTTACGTAGTGAGACACATACGTCACGGTCAGATTATTCTAAACATTTGAAACATTGGTATAAATACTTTCCATCAGAGAATATACTACTAGTTGACTTTTCTGATATAGAAAGTAAGCCTCGTGAGGTACTACTTAAGATTGTTATGCATATTGGTGTTGCAGAAAGTGAAGCAAGGTCATATATTGATCAATTGAATGATGATGATGTTCAACAACGAGTTAATGCTGCCATGAACACAAGTAGTACAGACAAGACTGGGGGATCGTCACAACATTCACTATCCGAGAGGCCTCGTCTTAAGAAACAGATTGAGCAGTACCTACATCCGTTTGCAGTGAACTTTAATGCACTGCTAAAGGAAAAGGGATACACATGGCAGTTGGATGGGTAGTTAATGCAATAGATATGGTGAAAGACTATTCTCTATATCATTTTACTTTAAATGTACATTCTATTCATATCTCTGTATTTCCTTTCTATTCATATCTCTATTTCCTATTTCATATCCTATAGGCTAGCTGTGTTAGAAATACATCTCTCTACTTCTACTGCTCATTTCAAAGAATAGACAACTCCAGTCATTGAATCTCGTCTTTGACACTTTTTCATGACAGTTGGTGTGGTGGTAATTGAAGATTGTACTACTTGTGTTGTTGCAAAGTCCATTTCACCAGTGCCAGTATTCATTCTATCAATAACTGTATCTCGACTATGTCCTGTTCGTTCGGCAATTGCTCGTACTGTTGTGTTTACTCTATACTTGAATGCAACAAATCTAGACATCCAATGAGAAGAAGGAGAGAGGAAACGTTGACGTTAGATTTAGATAGTGTATATATCAGTTCATGTCATATAATTATGCATCGAGGTGATCAAACAACAAACACAACACTACCCAAACATAATACAACGCTACTCAAAATAACGCAGTCCAAACGAGAGTAACTGTACCGGCAACGATGTAAGGCAGTCTCGGATACATACCAAACAAGATCGGACCAGTTAAGGCTGTTACACAATTGAGAGTTCGACGTACAACTTGACCCATCGGACCAAGGA
>Ga0075439_10841_pt1 | contig 10835 bp, 11 predicted proteins | sample MintriSingleCell_FD_74264 | JGI IMG/M metagenome (GOLD analysis project Ga0075439, IMG submission 74264) | Marine eukaryotic communities from Monterey Bay, USA to study complex ecological interactions - Minidiscus trioculatus JGI Plate_4_G5... | ecosystem: Environmental > Aquatic > Marine >... | reverse complement strand
GAAGAATAGAAAACTTGACAAGTAATCTAAGAAATTAATCTTTGGAAACATCGTGTGATTGATTCTACTGCATTACTTATATGTTTCGATAGTGATGCATATCTCATCCATCTTGTACATGTACATTGTTCAAAACTGTTAGGCAGAAGACCGAGCTCAAGTTTAGACTTTGCCTACCTCATCGAATAGTATTAGCGTACCTGTCGTCACCTTGCGTGCAGAGAACATTCACACCATGTTGTTACTTCTCTCATCTTTCAACAATACTAGCAATCGATACTGACAACTTCTACATCATCATCTTTTCGTTGTGTTATTGAAGGAAGAGTCTCTTTAGGACGTGGATTATTACACATTTCACACCTTGCCACCTTTGATGTGTTTCTCAAGTTCTCAAATGTGCAAACATTGCACGTCCTAGTAGTAGGCAGTCATGATAGAAGAAGAGTGTTAGAGGCAAAGTCAAGAAATGCAGCATATATAAGGAACGAGCAAGAGAATGAGATAAAAGGGTACTCTCACCATGGACCATAACTGATAACTCTGGAAGCCGAGGTAGATTTTGGTGGTGCTAGTTTCTTCTTGGCAGTGGAATTTGTCTTTGTTGATGAAGATTGCCGCTTGGGTGGTTGTTTCGTACTCTTCTGTCATTTGACATGACTTATTTGGTGTCTCAACCGTCTTGTCAGAATCAATGGATGCAGCACCAGTGGGTGATGTAACAGTATTATCATCCTTGTCGTTGTTCATTTCTTCAGCCTTGTTGTTCATTAGTAGAGTTGCAGCAGCTACCTCTTTACCACCATTCGTTAGCTCATGTGGACTTCCACTGCCCCATTCACAACAGTATGCTCATCATGATGTTCTTTTTTAGCAGTAGCGGCAGCTGACGATGAGGAGGAGGATAGTGCAGCTTCCATCTTTCTCTTCCTGGCATTTGCAATCAATGCTGCAAAGCCACTATCTAACTTGGTATCAAATGAAGCATCTCCACTTGTTGGTCTATCAATGCTCCCATCATTGAATGCCCCCAAGGTATTGCTAAGATTCTTCATGAATTTACTCTGCTTCTTTGGAATTGTTTTATTTGCTTCAATCTGAAAGAAGTTAATAGATTCAGGAGTTAAGAAGGCATAACGATGGGTTAGTAGTAGAAGCACATGGAAAAGATGACACGACGACGATATATAAACACACACACAAACATACCTTGATATGTTTCTCCCGATTCCTCAACTCCTTAACAGTTCCTTAACCGACCTTGGAAAGTCAGAATCACATTCACTATTATACAAGATGATAAAGTCGGAATGCCGTTGTTTCAACTGTGTTTCATTACCGGTAACATCTAATCCTTCTTTTGAACATAATTCAATTAATTTCTTCTTATTCATATTGTGATAACTCACGGGTGGTTTACGTTGGAGCTTGGTGTTTGTTGTTGTTTGGTTGGTGGAAGAAGAAGAAGAAGAAGCTGGCATTTTCGAGTTGTTGATATCATTATAGTATTCATCACCACCACCATTGTCATCATTATAGTCTTCATCTTTATTGTCATCATCATCATCATCATCAGAGGAATCATTAGACTTCATCATTGCAGCGGCAGCAGTAGAAGTAGTAGTCTGCCTACGTGAACGTTTCGAACATCTCAAACTTTTATCTTCTTCATCTCTCTTCTTCTTCTTACTTCCTCCATTACCCAGCTCGTCCTCCATACCACCAACACCACCAAACATACCCAATCTCTTCTCCTGTTCCAATATATCCAAACGGACTAAACTTGATCGTATCTCATCTCGAATACCACATGATTTATACAAGTTAATCTGCTGTGATAAATGTTTATTTGGTATAATAGCCTTTTCATATCCACTGCTGTTACTACTTGTACCTGGTAACTTCACTTCTACATTGCATATTGGACAATCTGCTTTACGTTTCATGCTGTTATTTGTATATTAGTAGATACAGAGAACAGTGAAGATCTCACCTCTCCTACTGACTGCCCGCCTATATATTTATTTAGATACCTGTCTATTTTTCCTTACAACCCTATCGTACCTATTTGTGCTATTATACACCTTACTCTCCTTATCTTTCTTAGCATCATATTATCACTACGATATGATGCTCCTTATTGTACAACTACTTGTTGCATTGATATTGACACTATCAATAAGAGTCGATGCATTTTCACCATCGTCATTTGGTGTACGCTCTTCTCCTTTAAGACTGACAACAAAACATTTCCTCCCTAATACGTCACTACTACAACTGTCTAATACTGATGATGTTGATAATGATACCGCAACGAAAGAAGTAATATCTACCATGGGGGAAATATACACTCCATTAGATCGACCACTACTTGCAATTATCGATACTATATCCTTAACAGCCTTTGCGGCCATTGGTAAATCATCACACTCATCTGATGGATCACTCGACATTCTATCCGTATTAATAACAGCATTCCCATTTATTACCGTCTGGTTGGCAACATCACCAATAACTGCTGTATATTCACCTGATTATAAGAATGAGAAGAGTAATGTAATTGCTTCGGTATTAATGAAGGTAATGGGTGGTTGGCTGTTGGCTGTGCCGCTTGGGATTGTATTGAGAGGTGTCATAAAGGGGTACATACCCCCCGCACCGTTTATCGTTGTTACATTATTGGCAACATTAATCATACTCGTTGGTGTACGGATTCTGTTTAGCATTGCAGAGGACTTCTTTGTTGAGTTTGTTTAGACTAAAGTTAAAAGATAAGGGGTATAAATTTTCTTTATCTATCTACTCTATACATCAGCTGCACATCAAATAACTGTATATATCCCGCATAAGTTGATTGTTGAGTACTTTGTCTCTATTGAATAGTGGTTACAAATATGATAGATCTCGCTCGCTCTCATATTTTGAAGCTTCCTATCATGGGAGGATCCTAAGACGGAACGGTGAGAGCGATGAACAAATATTCATGTGGTGACAGTTCTAAAACAGTAACGAGTAGAACTGTCACCCTTCTAATATTACAGAAAGGCAAGCTCTTTTGTGAGTAAAGCAAAGTTATTACCAATAGTCTAGGTGTGATAGGCCAATCGTTTAGTGTCGGCTCACATGTCCTGTAACTACAAAATTAACTAAAATACTAAAAACCTCAAATATAAATAATCCATACTCCTCCTCCCTCGTCTGGGCTTAACGGTTAGACTTGGAAACACGCTCAATCTCATCCTTCTTCTTGATGGCGTAGGAGTTACTACTTCCACGAGCGGCATTAACCAACTCCTCGGCCAAGCATTCGGCCATAGTCTTGAGATTCCTAAAACTAGCCTCGCGTGCTCCCGTGGCAATAAGGTAAAGAGCATAGTTGACCCTACGGAAGGGGGACATATCAACGGCCTGACGACGGACGACACCGGCACCACCCACACGTGTGGAATCCTCACGTGGACCACTGTTAATAATGGCATCCACCACAACCTGGACGGGATTCTGATCAGTTAACAAATGGATAATCTCAAGAGTATGTTGTACGATACGTACAGCCATTAACTTCTTTCCACTGTTACGTCCCTTGCGCATAAGGCAGCATGCCAAACGCTCGACAATAGGACAGGATGCCTTGCGGAAACGTTTCTTCTGATACCGACCGGCAGTGTGTGGTAGGTATGTGGCATGATCACCCTTGACGGCGATGTAGTCAACTAAGGAGATATCACGAATTTCAATATCATCAAAGGACCATTTACCAAAGAGTTTAACCTCGGTGGCACCGCCTACGGCTACAAATTCCTCTTCCTCCTCTTCTTCAACCTCTACGGCGGGTTCTTGATCTTCAACGTCGGACATGTTTGGTAGTAGTGGATGGTTATGAAGAAGTGAGTGACTGTATATGATGTTGTAGGTAGAAAAGAGTTGCAAAAGAAAGGATAAAGTTAGAAACGATTTGACGACGATAGACATTTGCAAAGGCCCGATCGATACATATATCATCGGTGGCACATGATAAACACCCAAAGCAACGTATCATAATATAATTCAGCAAGGTCAAGCAAATGCCAGCAAAGCAATCGCTTAAACATGATGTGTTTTATGACAAAGCCAATCATGGTTGAGAAACATTGCTGCCAGCCCTCCGCCCGCCGACATTGAACAATAACATAGAATATTATACCACTAATATAAAAGAATAATATCAAGTAAAAGCCGCTCATCTTCTACACACCTTAATGCACCTAGTTAGAGATTGTGGTTAATTATGATTTCATTTATTTCATTGCACATAAAAACATTATTATTACAAGTGGAAAGTGAAGAGGTAATTTTTCGGGGGCTAGCCCTCCGGGGGCACCGCAGTGAGCAGTGGGCTAAATTTCGTATTGACTCGTATGTACTCAATGCAAAAAATACAACAAATAACCAACACAACGGCAGCAAACTAGTAGTAGCGGCCTCTCCTCCTACGGCAATTAATATCCAACACAGGAGATAATATACATATATTAGAGAAACAAAACAAAGCAATCATGTCACGATGGTTCCGTTCCGAACACATGGAATACATCTCCTTAATTGTAAATGAAGATGCTGCACATGACTGTTTATCCGATTTAGGTAAATTATCCTCTATACAATTTACTGATTTAAATCCAGATTTAACACCCTTTCAACGTCGATATGTTAGTTACGTTCGTAGATGTGATGAATTAGAACGTAAATTACGTTTTTTTGGTAATGAATGTGATAATTTTGGGCTGGAATTACATGGTGCGGGAGATGTTGAGAATTTCTTAGAAAGTAATAATGGTAGTGTTAGTGTTCGTGGTGGTAGTAGTGCATCTGCTGCTGCAAGTGGTGGTAAGGGTGCTAGTGGTACACAGTTATTAGAAAGTTTGGAGGTTGAGTTGGAAGGTGAGTCTCTTCTCTTTTTTATTGTTATTTTATAGGGTGGTGGTATATTTATTAACGGATAGTGGGGTGGTGGCTGGGGTTGGATGGAATTATGTTTGTTCATGGATTAGAATTTTATTAATGATAGTTAAATTATTGATATGGGGGGATATGGGGTTTGTGTTTGGCGGTGTGTATGATATGGGGTGGGGGTATTCAATATTTATTTTTGCAACTTGTGAGCGTTAGATGGTGCACCCACAGTCTATGTATGGTATGGTAATTAGGTTTTCGGGGTTAAATGGTGGAAGAGGGATTATTAATTCATGAGTCTGTTTGAAATTTGCAATACATTGGCATGTTATTTTACCAACTCTTCTTCTAATGCATATCACATGTTCTCTTTAATTATTTTTAACACACACACAAATCCAAACACAGGATATGAATCCCAACTTAAGGAATTAAATGCCTACTCTGAAAAACTCACACGTGAATACAACGAGAAGGTAGAGCTCCAAGAAGTCCTTGAGAAGGCACGTCGGTTCTTCATGACTGATGCTCCCCGTCTTGCCGTATCGGAATTATCAGGAGGACGTTCCTCCAATAAGCCCGGTGCATTATTAGCTGGTGCGCATGACGATGAGGCACGTGCTGAATTAGATATGCGTTTTAGTTCTATTACCGGTGTCGTGTCCACTGAGGAGAAGGTCCGATTTGAACGTATGATTTTCAGGGCCACACGTGGTAATTGTTATGTTAGGTTCGCTCCCATCAAGCAACCGATTACTGATCCTGAAACTGGATCACTTATTGAAAAGTGTGTCTTCATCGTCTTCTTCAAGAGTTTATCCATTGAAACCAAGTTGAAGAAGATTTGTGATGCATTCTTTGCTCATCGGTACTCTCTTCCCGATATGGATGACGCCCCTGCAGTTGATAGAATGTTAACCGAGAATGCCCAAGAGTTGGTAGACTCCCGTACTGTCCTATTGAAGAATCAGGATACTAGGTTCCGTTTATGTCAAATGCTTGCACAGCATACCGAACGTTGGACGTGGATTGTGTTGAGGGAAAAGGCCGTGTACCACACCCTTAACATGTTCAAGGCTGATGTTTCTGGTATGCTCCGTGGTGAAGGATGGGTCATCTCCGAAGCGTTTGAGGATGTCCGTGCGTCAGTTAACAACGCCCATAGTAACATGGATCACAACATGCCGTCACATGTTGATCAGGTGGCAAAACCTTGGCCTACACCTCCCACACACTTTACTACCAACAAGTTTACGTATGGATATCAAGAGTTTGTCAACACCTACGGTATTCCTCGCTATAGAGAGGCTAACCCTGCATTATTTACAGCGGCCACATTCCCTTTCCTGTTCGGTGTTATGTATGGTGATATTGGACATGGATTGTTCCTCTTCTGTGCTGGTTTATACTTACTTTGGAATGAAGAGAAGAATGATAAGGCCAAGTTGGACGAGATGACAGGAGGATTGCACGCTGGACGTTATATGATTGTTATGATGGGATTCTTCGCCGTGTACGCCGGATTAGTGTACAATGATTGCTTCTCACTTGGTCTTAACCTCTTTGGTTCACGTTGGACATTCGGAAGTGATTCACCCGAGGAAGGAGATGTTGCCGAGATGACAGGACAGTATGGAGATGGTGATTCCGTCTACCCATTTGGACTTGATCCCATGTGGCATGTTGCTGCCAATGAACTGCTCTTCTTCAACTCATTCAAGATGAAGCTGTCCGTGATCTTTGGTATCTTCCAAATGTTCTCAGGAACATGTCTGAAGGGAATTAATGCCATTTACTTTGGCAAGCGTCTTGACTTCTTGTTCGAGTTCTTGCCCATGGTGGCGTTTGCTAGTTCCCTCTTCGTTTACATGGTCATCTTGATTTTCATGAAGTGGAGTATCAACTGGAACTCTCGTATGTTGTCAGCTACCTGCCTTGACCCCAACTCTGCAGGATGGGGAAGTGCTGACTACCAAGAGACTGTGAATGGTCAGACTGGAGTGTGGGCTGATTGTGCCGGTGGAGGAGATGGTACATGCACTCCTTGGGGATATGTCTGCCAGGGCAACGATAGTCTTGAAGACAAGTGTCCACTTGACTTTGGTGGGTCTGGCGACGGATGCCAGCCTCCCAACCTCATCACCTCCTTGATCAACATTGCATTAGCTCCCGGAACTGTCGATGAGCCCATGTACTATGGACAAGCTGGTATTCAGAACATCTTGCTTGCCATTGCCTTTATTTCCGTCCCTGTCCTCTTGTGTGCCAAGCCCTACTTCCTAAGTAAGGAGATGGCTACACACCATCACTCTGCTCATGACGATGACGACGAGGATGATGAAGAACATGGTTTTGGGGAGATTCTCATCCACCAGGCCATTGAGACAATTGAGTTTGTGTTAGGAATGGTTTCCAATACTGCTTCTTACCTCCGTCTTTGGGCTCTTTCCCTTGCTCACTCTGAACTTGCCACTGTGTTCTGGGAGAAGGCTATGCTTTCCACCCTTAACCTCAACTGGTTTGCTACCTTTATTGGGTATGGAATCTTTGCCGGAACGACCTTTGGCGTTTTACTCATGATGGATGTTTTGGAATGTTTCTTGCATGCCTTGCGTTTGCATTGGGTTGAGTTTCAGAACAAGTTTTTCCACGCTGATGGAATCCGCTTTGCTCCCTTCTCGTTCAAGCAGATCTTGTCTGATGCCTCTGCAAATTAGATAAGATTTTGGAGTTGGAAGTTTGATTTGAATGTTAGTTAGTTGATAGTGAAGAGAGGCTTCTTTATTATTCTCAGCTTGTGATAATGAAGAGGAGAGTTAATGGATTACCTCATTATATAAATGTAAGAAATGGTTTATTTCAGGCAAGTATTAGTAATGTACGTATTAGTTACTTTAAGTCTCCTTATTGTGGGCCGAGAGTTCTTCTGCATAGACTCGGTATCGTTGGAAGTAATGAAGAAGTAAAGGTGCCTCAATCTTTTGACGACTATTACTGATACTTTGCTATCAAATTATACAATCCAGCCTTGGCAGCTTGTCCACCAACTATACTATCAACAACCATACCATTCTTGAATAATAAAAATGTAGGCCATCCGTCAACATTATACTCTTCTGCTATACTTGGATAATAACTAACGTTAACTTTGCAAAATATCACCCGTTGCTGAAATTCTTCTAATTCAGACAAATCTTTATAGATTGGTGCTATCATTTCACATGGAGGACAATTGTTGGATGTAAAGTCTAGTACTACAAGATGCTGATCGGATGTGCTAATTATAGTTTGTATTTGAGATAGTGATGTTATCGTTTGTATATTATTATTTTGCCCGTCACCACCACCTCGAATTGATAGTAGATTTGAGTATATTCTTCTCCTGCTTTTAGATGATGACGACGCTAAATCTTTGTCATTGGTCGATATGTAGCTGATGTCTAATATATCTTGGACATTAGTTGATGGATTATTGATGTGAGGATACCTTCGAGGGTTGCATAAGAATGTTATGCTAATACTACCACAACTAACTCTGATATTATCCGGGTTATTATTATCTCCGCCGAAACTACCACCGCTTACAACAACTAATAATAATATCTCGAGCAAGAAGAGCAAGGCCAACATCATTGCATACTCATAGTTCTCGTCTCAGTTTTACGATTGGCGGGCTATATTAGCGATAGAACGGATCATAGAAAAATTAAAATGACCCGAGAGCATATCTACGCTGAGACTATCGTATGCTTTGCTCTCTAAAGGCAAACTAATCCCCATTTGATCATTGCAATATGGGCTTACCAGGAGTACTACAAAGCGCCAGAGATGACGGCAGCGATTGCAACAAACCACTCCGCTCCGAATCTGGCAGCAGTTCTGTCAGTTTTAGTAACAACACAAAAGTAACACAAAATAACAATTCACATACATATGATCTCCGCCCCTCTCGATTAATATCTCGTGGTATGTCCTCCTTTTCTAGATTATCCTCCTTCTCGTCTTCATCAACAAATAGCAGCGGTAGTAGAAGAAGTTTACTGCTAAAGAAATCATCAATATCAAAATCATTACGACGATTGGAATCAAGATTGAATTATAGTTCCAATAGTGGAACTGAATTAAGTCAATTGTATTTATCAAGTCCTGAAGATGATACAGCAGTAAGTGGAAATGGTAGCAATATTAGTAGTGGAGGTGGTAGGAGAAGATCATCATCTTGGTACGAATCGGCAGATTTGTACGGTAGACGAAAGTCATTCCGTAGATTAAATAGTTATGCAAAGTTCTTAGGTAAGCAAAGCTATATATATATATTGACAAGTTCTCACAGACTCGTCGTCTCCTTTGAACTTGTACTTACACAGACTCTTCTTGATTCTCCTCTTTTATAGATGTTGAAATGATGAGTAACATTAATGAAGGAGATGACGAAGAAGTCGAAGAGCGGATGTTGTTAATTGAAGAAACCACCGATACACCAGAGCTATCTAAAAGGAGAAGAAACTACTGCTGCTCCTGTACGAGGTTACTCACCAATAATCAAGCAGTGATTGTACCATTATTAATGCTCATTGATTTACTACTAGGTGTATCATTGAGTATATATGATTCCAACTTATTACGGAATGTACCAAATTTCAACTTCCCGTTGTGTTATGCATTGGTACAAAAGTTAACGAATGCTGTAGCAAGTTTGGTATTGATTTGTTTAAGTAGAAGGTGGGAGAGGGATTCATTATTATCCAAACAACAACAACAACAACAACAACAGTCGTCTGTAGTAAAGAAGAGTAGTAGTGCCAATCCAACAACAGCACCAACAATAGATTTGCCATCGGCACAAATATTTAAGCAACATGTTATACCACTATCAGCGGTGGCACTATTCCAAACTATATCTTCGTCCTTTGCCAATGAATCATTAACAATCATTCCATTACAACTATTCAAAGTCTGCTTGATGTGCGGGCCTCTATTTGTGGCGGTTATAACTACATGTATCGAAGGACAGGTATATAGTAAAGCACGTATGTTTGCACTAAGTTTGATTGGAATCGGTGCATGTCGGGCTGTCTATGCAGAGAGTGAGAATGCTGATAATCCAAGGTATATCATGATAGGAGCTGGATATGCTCTAGCTGCCTCGGCATTTAGTGGAATTGGATTAGTATTGAGTAGTGTATTGATGCATCATCAAGGAGAAAAAGATGATGACGAAGAAGATGGCAATGATAACGGAAGAGCTAAGAATGATTATGGCCCGACGACGACGATAGAAAAGAAGAACCAATCCAATTCAGAAAGAGTGGAGCTTAATCCTCTTTCTTTACTCTTCTATCTGAGTTGTGAACAAGTGGTAATGCTAAGTGCCTACCTCTTCCCCTGGGATGTTCTAAAAACATCTCAAGAAGAAGTAGTAAGCGAGGCAGGAGAAGAAGTCAGTGAATTTGCCGCATTCTTCATTTATATGAAAGACAATCCATGGAGATTATTGTCTTATTTAATGATTGGATCCATAATGTCATTATGTCTGGCAGTATTGACTTTTGTCTTGGTAAATCGAACATCTCCTGTTGCAACTAGTTTACTGGGTAATGTACGAAGTATTATGACAGTTGGGATAAGTTCAATCGTTTTTGGTGGTAGTGGCCATTCAACAGCAGCTGCATTCGGTTACACTTTAACACTAATGGGAGGAGTAGTCTATGGTATGGAGGCACTTCGAAATGGATAATAGGATGAGTCGGTTAAGATCACTTTTAGGTTAGGAAATAATATTACAAACATACCACTAGACTACCAATACTCAAAAGATCAGCTCTGAAGACTCTAGACCACGATTTCATCATTGCAAATCATCCTCATTCTCAGAAAACACAGGAAATGTAGTAGAATGCATA
>Ga0075439_11900_pt1 | contig 10870 bp, 7 predicted proteins | sample MintriSingleCell_FD_74264 | JGI IMG/M metagenome (GOLD analysis project Ga0075439, IMG submission 74264) | Marine eukaryotic communities from Monterey Bay, USA to study complex ecological interactions - Minidiscus trioculatus JGI Plate_4_G5... | ecosystem: Environmental > Aquatic > Marine >... | reverse complement strand
CCAAAACAACTACTGCTATCAGTATTATTATTGTTGTTGTTACTGCTACTGTTATTACTGTTGGAGGAAGAAGATAATGTAACACCAAGAACAATTGCAACCACCACAATAATAACTAGAACTGTAAGACCAATAACCAATACACGCTTCTGTTTCCACCATGGTATAGTTGGCGACACCGCCTCATCTTCAGCAGATGTTTGGTTTGTTTTATTATCAGTAGTTTCAGCAGGTGCGTCGGTAGTAGGTTCATCAGCCTCCTCATTCGAAATACCCTCTTCTACGACAACGTCATCCGCTTCATTGGTATTTTCGTTTGACATAATTAGTTGATGTGTATGGTATCGAGGTGTCGGTGTTTATTATTTTATTATACCTCAGTAAATGATATTATACCTCTACTACTGATATCGCACCTTATACGCGGCTTATATATTACTTATGTGGTGCTGTAGGGATTTATAGGGTGTTACTGATGTTGACAACAGATGTTCCATAGCAGACCTATTAGCTATCTATTTTGAACTAACTACCTGTACCATGTACCACTCAATGTCACATTGGCCAATTACTTGCTATTGTTATGTAGTCTGCCTTGCTGTTGTTAGCAATTTGCTAGGACTCTGGCGTCCTAATCACGGCGGATAGACCTGTCTAATTCTAATACAACCGACCCGAAGCCCCAGGTCATCAAATAGATAAAGCGGCACACCCAACATAAAATTAGACAGAACCCTCCTTTTGCAGGATGGAATTCTACATATTGGAATACATTACCGCCTATTACTGCTTTGTACCTACACTATTAGACTAATCTCATTCTAGGTAGACTACCACTTTAAGTCTAAGTCAAAGTCTAAGTCTCTAAAGAGTTCACCAGTTCACCATCTAAAACATTCACTCTTTAACTTTAATATCTATACCTCTACGTCTACACACTCTCACTCACTAATACTAATCACTATCCACACTAATATCACTTATTATTGACAATCAAAAGCACAAAAGGGACCTTTCAGTGTTTCATTTGGTGTATCTTGATATGTACAGCCAGAGCCAGTGAAGATATCAATATTATCGGCATCATTGTACGGGAAGCTATCTTGCCATGCACATAGATCTTGGTTGAATGATGAGGCACCCTCGAACATGAATGCCATACTAGTAACACTAGAGGTATCAAAGCTCGATACTTCTCGATTGAATGTAGTCGCACCAGCGAACATGAAGGTCATACTAGTAACACTCGAGGTATCAAAGTTTGATACATCTCTGTTGAATGAAGTGGCACCATTGAACATACCATACATATCAGTAACGCTCGAAGTATTAAAGTTTGACACATTTTGATTGAAGGAAGTTGCATCCTTGAACATACTTCTCATATCGGTAACACTCGACGTATCAAAGTTTGACAAATCACCGTTGAACAAACTGGCATAATAGAACATCCAATTCATCTTAGTAACGCTCGAGGTATCAAAGTTTGACAAATCTTGATTGAATAAGCTGGCTCTACTGAACATGAAGCTCATATCAGTAACGCTCGAAGTATCAAAGTTTGACACGTCACCGTTGAATAAAATCGTTCCACTGAACATGCCATACATAGTAGTAACTCTCGAGGTATCAAAATTAGTCAAGTCTTGATTGAATGAGGTTGCATCCCTGAACATACTGTACATATTCGTAACGCTTGAGGTGTTCCACCCATTGATGTCTTCGTTGAACGTACTCATACCATAAAACAAACTTGACATGTCTTTAACACTTCCAACACACCACGAGTTCATCGGCCAACCATATGTTTTTGCAATGTCACATTCTTTATCATTAACACAGAGTTGATCAACATACAAACGTACTGCATTGTAAAGAGCCCCATCTTTACCACCATCGTCTGCACCAAAACAGCCACTGCTATCAGTATTATTATTATTGTTGTTGTTACTGCTACTGTTATTATTGTTAGAGGAAGATAATGTAACCCCAAGAACAATTGCAACTACCACAATAATAACTAGAACTACAATACTAATAAGCAATTGACGCTTTTGTTTCCACCATGGTATCTCGTCTTCTGCAGATTTTTTCTTTGTATTATTATTATCAACTGCATTATCAGTAGTTTCAGCAGGTGCATCGGTAGTAGGTTGATCAGCCTCATCATTAGAAATACCCTCTTCTATATTGTCGACGACATCATCTGCTTTGTTGGTACTCATTTTTTTTGTTATCGGTTTATCAGTTGATAATATATCTCGATGCACTATTGCAATTAGACTATGATAGACGGGTGTATTAGCTGTTAGATCTAATGATTTGGAGTTGTAGAATAGGCTTCTATTGGTGTATATTTCTAGCGGCAATTGGTGGCGGAATTGATCGTATCCTCTTTTGGCGATATTGCTTGCTCGCTCACCCCACTCCAATTGGACTCCATGCTTCGTACAAAGCGTACTAAAAGGTAGGTACGGCTTTGCGAAGCAAAGACTCCACGGAAAAATCACAAAACTAGGGCTAAGTGAAATTTTTATTATTTTATTGCAAAGTACAAAATTAGATACCTTTAAAAAATACCACTTTTCACACATGGCTAATTTCTGTGATTATCTAAAATCAAATTTTGGCCTCGCGGGAATAGCCTTACTTAGTAAACGGACAACATTTCACGTACAAACATCGTCTCTCACGTCGGTGCGTAGGACAACGTCGGATCTCATTCTACCGGATAATCCTTCTAAACTTAAGCTGTCCTATACATATGTAACACATTTTCGGCGTTGGTGGGGCTGGTTCAGCGTGTGTTTGACCATAAGAAACAGCCTTCTCATCAACAATATTCTGTTGATGTATGTGAATAGTAGTGATTTGTTGATGGTACTGCTGACCACCAGATAGAAGTTTGACCATGGCTGCCTTTATCTATGTGTTGTATATATAGTGATTAAGATATTCTATACATATGAGCAATTCTAATATAGTATAAACACATAAAACATGCCTCACAACCAGCCCTAATTAGACATGATTAGCAATAATTAGTAGTGTTATGTCAGCAAGGCTGCCGGCGTCTAGACAATAGTTACACCATGGCCGCCGTTGTCTATTGATTATTAACATAATAATCGAGGTCCCCTTAATTGGATTGCAATGTTAATACAGTATAACATCTAGTTTAGCTGCCATGCTTTATTACTTCAACATGATGAGCATATGATGGAGACACTATTTGCAATACAATATCTCAGCCTCTACTATACCTACATCCACCAAACCTTCAACCATACTGCTCAATAATACCTCCTAAAGAGTTGTCTATCAGCAATAGTCACCAATCCTACTATAGCCGCCGGTGGAGACGTCGCTATAATAGGGCCTATTGCTGTAGTTGTGCACTAACAAAATTTAGGCAAAATATTACTACGTGGAACTTTTAGATAATTAGAAAGTCGATGTGATTTTTCTGTGGAGTCTTTGCCTTCGGCAAACGGTATCCCTTCCCCGTTTAGTCCGTAGCAAAGAGTCCAATTGGAGTGGCACCCACCCCTGTGGGGGTGCAGGCAAATTCAACAAGTAAATATAAATACATATCATGCACAAGTATCATATGCCGATATTATATATAGTAAATCAGTTTGTTAACGGTCTTTCATCCTGTCATGCTCCGGTTGTTGTGATATTTATATTGACCGTAGGTACAAGATAAACATCAGTGCACATAAAATTTACAGCCACAAATAAGCAATGAAAGAAGCATTATATATTGCACAAATTGGTATTTATATCAGTTTTAAAGGTCATTAGAAGAATGGTGGTGCTAAGCGGATATAGATATCGTCTGGTGGTCTATAGATGTAGATAGATGTGTTGTGCACATCTTGTGCACCAACTTCAGCTTTTCAAGCAAGCACCAAACCAAACTACAATATATGTTCCACAGATTATGTTGCAATGATTCATTGATTAGTTATGTTATTGCAATTACTTTATTAGGATCGGTATAGTTGGGATTGAAGGTAGTGAACACATACGCACAACTCGTGTAGCACAGTAGAGAACATCTATCAAATTAAAACACGAACTTTTACTACAACAAAAACAAACATAACTAGACGGATAATGGCAAACAATTGGTTACTACTTCCTATTATCATATCTCTACTACTATATACAAAAGCAACAAATTACCCGCAGTGCTCTTCAATCTGCAATAATGTGGGAGTTTCACCCAAAGGTTTTATTGCTCTCAATCCAAACTCTTCAATTCAAAACAATCTCTAAACAATCTCTACTAATAATACAAAGGTACCTCCCTCGGCTCGTTATATAATACAAATCCTAGGGGAGCCGGAAAGTCTTCTTGAGGAGGATACGTCTTGACAGGGATATGAGGAGTCCAGCTAGTCTAGACTCATCCCACGATGGGAGTGCACTTCTTAGTTGAGCCTCCGCTCCATTCACAAACTCCTCCTCCGCATGAACTTGTACAAGTATTCCCATTAGTACCATTACTCGCACTACATAGACATGAGGGAATGTCAGTAGGACGTGGTGTGATGGTGGGGCGTGGTGTGATAGAAGGTGAGTAGGTGGTGGGGCTTGGGGTTAACTCGACACATTTGATGGGACAGACGGTATTAATATCCTCGCCTGGTGGCTGGCATATAAATGGCGCAGCTCCGCCTCCCGAGTCGTCCTTGCAACAAATGGGAGTATACTCCCCTGGTCCAGCACCATCAAACTCAGGATCATCAAGATCAAGACCTTCGGCGTCACACATGGACTGATCCTCATTGGGAGGGAGCGGGAAGGGACTTTCATTGACAATCACCCCACCAGCACCAGATTCGGCACAAGCATTGGGAGAAATTGGACCTTCTCCACAACCTGTGATGGTTTTCTTGCATACATATACGGCACCTTGACCACAGCCACCTTGACTCTGTCTACAACAGTATGGTTTAGCCAATTCACCCTTATTGTTGAAGCAAGCCTCTGGATCAAAAGTAACTTCGCCCGTCTCGGGGTTAATATCACATTGATTGACTGTTGGGCTGCCTGTTGGCTTACCGCTTGGCTTATCCGAGGGCTGAGACGACGGCTGACTAGAAGGAATTGACGACGGCTGACTGGATGGTGATCCCCCAGATGGTTGTGAGGAGGGGGGACTGGATGGTTGGGAAGAGGGGACAGCCGAGGGTACAGATGATGGGCTAGACGAGGGCTGGGATGACGGCTGGCTAGATGGTGATCCTCCTGATGGTTGTGATGACGGCTGACTGGATGGTTGGGAAGAAGGAATTGACGAGGGTACGGCCGATGGACTTGACGAGGGCTAATACGAGAAGCAGAGAAAGAGAAGTGAGTATACTGCTGATATGAAAATCAAGAAAACAACAAAAGATACAACTTACGATAGATGAAGGCTGACTAGACGGCTGGGATGATGGTTCTTCACTGGGACATAGATTGCATGTAGCACATCCACAACTACACCTAGCACAATCGTTGGGATCTTCTAGGATACATTGTCCTTCGGGAGGGAATTTTGGCACATCATCACGAGCTATCTCTTCTTCCAAAGGACGGCAAGGTCCGAGTGGATTCGTTGGCTCCTGAGTTTGATCAGCTAGGAATGGAGTAATCCCGATCTTCAGCTGACGCTGCTGTTCACTAATACGGAGGTGAGCATCATCAAGCTTTCCCTCCATTTGACGTACCATATTCGTGAGGGAATCGATCTCTAACTTCTGTGACTTGACGATCTTCTTCATCTTGGCAAGCTCTGATACTTGTGGAGGTCCAAGTTCCTTACGGAGGTTACTAGCATTTTGTAGTGCTGCATTACTTTGAGGCAATTGAGTAGCCAGGACGGCTGCAATTGTATAGATTATTGCAATATACATTCTTGGGGATGACTGGGTAGTAGTAGTAGTTAGATATATATGTTAGGAGACGATAGAGCAGTGGGAGTATGAGAAGAGAAGGAAGATATAGCCAGTTAGTACTCGTATACAGGAAAAAAGCACATCATACACATGAGATGGAGCATCGTACCTTTGCATAACAAACTAAGATGGATAGATGGATGAAAGGATATTGGAAGGCGGAGGTCGTTGGTGATTGATAATCTCGTGGGAGAAGAGTGGATAGAGGGGAAAAGGTTGGTAGACTAAGCTCTGTGAGAGAATTGGTGTGTGTATCTGTTGTGAAGTTGCCGGTGAGATTATGAGAGGAGTTTATTGCAAGTTTGTGTGTATTTTGGTCGATTGGCAAAGATTGCATGCTGCAGTTTAGTTTTGGTGTTCGGATAACTGAATCTGAGAAAGTTTGATACAATACACATGAAAGTGGCAGTGGAGCTGAATATTATGTGGCATCAAATTAGCTTTGCACATGATGAGTCGTATTTCCTCAAAGAGTGAAGTCCCCAGAAGATATTGTCCCATTACGTTTTTAGTGGAATGTCAAGTCATGTGCCTGCAGTTGATATTCGAGGACTTGTAAAGGTCTTCTCGCTACTCGGATTTGTCGAGGAGTTCCAAATCCTGCACAGGCTACATTCCAAATACTGCACAGCTTCTAGAGATAAGAAGATAATAATAACGATTGGGGTCATTATTGGATTATGAATCTAGAGGGGGTCATCGAGTGATACGGGAGAGCAAAATCTGATTTGGATCGGGATATGGTATCCTAAGTCGTTTTTAAAGAAGATGTCAATGGCGGAGCTATATAAGATCTTACAAGACCATTGTCTAAGTAAGTAAAGGATCAGCAAGTGAGTGTTGAGAGGGACTTTAGTATTCTTAATTTTTGTGGTGGCAAAATGTTGAAAAGAGTTGAGCTGGGATATCTTTAGAAAGATTAGGTATTGCAAGTTACGATATCCTTAAGATATCAGTGCCTCTAGTTATTCCCAATTTAGAAGCGATTTAACGTATGCCAATAGAATAATAAGACCAATGATCAACTTATTTCACTTCCTAATCACCTGAGGATGTTTTAGATCACGAGGTGTCGGAATATGTGAATGATAAGTCTCTTTGTAATTTAGAAAGAAAGTAGAACGAAAGAGATACCTAGCCCGAGTTCCTAACTTAGATTGCAATGAAGGTTTAAGGAAGCTCCGAAGTTTGGTGGCAACACTTACTTACTGATAGGATGATGGTTGAAATTGACATTAATCGAGAATAATTGTAGAGTGGTGTATCTGAGTAATCGGCGGTGTTATCGACCGTGGAACACGCCGCCGCGCTGTCAATATCAAGGAATAGGTCAATAGTATTGTTGGATACGTTTGTGGCTATAGGTGAGAGGGTTTATAGGCATTAGGACGCCGATTACATGCTAGTAATACCAAACGCTAACAAAAATATGCTCTTGTCCAGTTTTTCAGCTACTAAAGGGTACTAATTTAAAATTCCGCGATCGTGGGCGCATCACCCCTGGGATGGATGATGCGCCCACGATCGCAAAAGTGAATATATATATACTATATTTGGAGATAAATGGGACAAGAGTGGAGGAGGGTGGATGGGTGGCATCATAAAAATTACAAAATTGGCGACCCCTCTGATGAAGGACAGGTGTCTTTTTCGGCGTGATTTACTGCGACACTAGATATGACAAGCGGTATTCAGAATTTATTTATGTCACATCGGCCTAGGGCTGGACCCCCTACCAATAGGCTTGTAGGATTAGTGCGCATTTTCAGAGGCTACAGTGCGCGCGGCGCACGTGCGCCGCACATATCCACATATTTGGGTACAAATATGGTTATTTATGCCCAAATATGGCCATATTTACGTGATTTATGCCCTATATTCGGGTACTTTGTAGCGCTCGAGATCGAGCTATTTGTGCGCGCGCGCACATGCGCACTAATCCTACAAGCCTACCTACCAATGATCAACTTATTTCACTTCCTAATCACCTTGCTGCTACGATGGGTTGTTGAGGATGTTTTAGATCACGAGGTGTCAGAATATGTGAATGAGAATATAAGTCTTGGATGTGTTACAAACCTGACTCAGAGAATAGACGAGCAAAGAGCTTATTTTAGAAAGAAAGTAGAACGAAAGAGATATTGTAGCCCGTCATTTCAGGTTCAAAGAGGTATCCTTTTGAGGAGTACCGGTTGAGCAAGTACATAGGAGAGGTACGAAATGCTTACATGTGGAATGATAAATATTTGTTCAATCTCACTCATCACTCATCACCAATCACCATAGCAACCAATAAACATCAAAAGCTGGCGGTTCCTATTACAATAATTGAAGGTCTACTCATAAGCACATCATACTTCTTGCATTGATAATAATTGAGTGTACCTCCGCGCAGCATAATATCAACAAAACACGTAAATTAATAATAAAAAAACAAAAAAACAATGCCACCCAAGAAGAAAAAGGAAGCCGAAACACCCGGTGACAACCTAACACGTATTGCAATCGTTACAGCCGAGAAGTGCAAACCAAAGAAATGTCGTCAGGAATGTAAAAAATCATGTCCAGTCGTTAAACTTGGCAAATTATGTATTGAAGTTGGTCCCAAATCGAAAATTGCCTACCTATCCGAACCACTCTGTATCGGATGTGGTATATGTGTTAAGAAATGTCCATTTGAGGCAATTAATATTATTAATTTGCCGAAAGATTTGGAGAAGAATACGACACATCGATATGGACCCAACTCGTTCAAGTTGCATAGATTGCCCATGCCGCGTCCGGGTCAAGTATTGGGATTGGTGGGTACGAATGGTATTGGTAAGTCCACCGCATTGAAAATATTGGCAGGTAAAATGAAACCAAACCTAGGCCGGTATGACAGTCCACCCGATTGGGAAGAGATATTAGTACACTTCCGCGGATCCGACTTACAAAATTACTTCACGAAGATATTAGAAGATGATATCAAGGCAACAATTAAACCACAATATGTTGATCATATTCCCCGTGCGGTCCGTGGCTTGGTTGGTGATATCTTAAAAAAGAAGGACGAACGTACCGAGAAGGAAGGTTGGGATTGTTTCACGTGGGCAACTGAGGAGGCGGAGTTGACACATGTGTTGGATCGTGATGTGGGTGTATTGAGTGGTGGTGAATTGCAGCGATTTGCTATCGCGGCTGTGGCTGTTCAGGCATCGGATGTTTATATGTTTGATGAGCCTAGTTCGTATTTAGATGTGAAGCAGCGATTAACTGCCGCACATATGATTCGACAGGTATTAGATCATACCGAATTGGGAGATAGACGGTATGTATTGGTGGTGGAACATGATTTGGCAGTATTAAAAGGAGTAGTGGTGAGTGAATGGGGTAAGTATTTTATATACAACAATCAACTGTTTATTATATTATATATTTATATATAGGTAGATTCATTAAATTAAGTGACAATATTAATGCTTTATCTTGTATGTATGTAGTAGTTGTAATAGTTGATTGTTATATTCACCACATTTTTGACACAATACAACACCACCCTGCCGAGGCTGACATTGGTAATGCTCCAACACAACGTACGTCCTGGCCATATAACTTTGTATATTACCTTTGAACTAGAACAGTGCCCAGTTCTCAAAATATACCATTCTCGCTTCCTGGATGCAGACTTAAACATCACGCTAATATCACCACATTTTAGCAGAAAAAACAACACGTCCGAGGCTAGACATGGGAGTACTCCCAGACAACGTACGTCCCAGCCATATAACTTTGTACATAGGTGATGCATATATCAGAGAACAATTCTGCATGCTCAAGACATACCATTCTCTCATCCTGGATGCACAATGACCATCCATCGTATTTTACTCAAACTTTCAACACAAAAACACCACCCCGTTGCTACACATACTATTGCTACACCACAACATACGTTTGGACTGTATAAATCAATGCAACACCTCTTTGTATATCAGAGAACAACTACCACCATCAAAACATACTGCCAATCTCGTCCTTGAGGGCACGATTTACATCCACCCTTGGTATCCCAACATTTTCGACTGAAAAATACCACCCAACTACTAAAAGGTAGGAAGGCTCCTTCAGCACGTTGATCTAGACCATATAACTTTGTACAGAGGTGGTGGATATATTGTAGAAGATGGTAATATGCTCAAATCACGTGCCACACACTTTCCCATCATCCGGGTGCACTACTCCTAGTCATCACATTACACCACCCTCAAAATCTCAAAAAATAAAATACATATTAATCTCCACCACGTAAACGATGCCACCAACCCCTCCACTTTACCATCACCATTTATATTGTTGTATAATGTATCTTATGATGTTGTTGTGTCCAAGGGAGTACCCTTACACCACTCCTCCACCACTAAAGTAGTCATGACTTTTCTTCTAACCACCCAATTAATATAATTCTTGGCGTTTTGGAATGCCCACACCCTCCTCTATCGATTGCATCCACTTTCAGCCTCTAAATACAACCCTTTGTCAATTGATCCAACTCGGTAGGGGTGCAGATTGTCAGATTGGTGTCCCAAGACGCCCATTTTAAAGCCAATCTTAATCCCCACTAATTAATTCAGAGATGAAAATTCAACATTACAATTAACGCAATCAACACCAATACACTTAGCATTGAGAATGTTAATAAAAGACACTTACAGTTCGGCTACCGCCTCACGTGACCCGAGGCCAAGAGGCCAGACACTTAATCAACGAACTGTGAAATATAAGACAAACACAGCTCGGGCAAAGCACTCGCTCACACTTCTCCTTTGGCCTTCGGCGTCGTCGTACACCTCGGTCGTTGTTGGTAATATCTCCCTACGGTCGATCTTCCCAACAACTCCCTTCGGTGGTGTGATGGTTAGTTGGTGGCATATCATCAT
>Ga0075439_15094_pt1 | contig 10876 bp, 8 predicted proteins | sample MintriSingleCell_FD_74264 | JGI IMG/M metagenome (GOLD analysis project Ga0075439, IMG submission 74264) | Marine eukaryotic communities from Monterey Bay, USA to study complex ecological interactions - Minidiscus trioculatus JGI Plate_4_G5... | ecosystem: Environmental > Aquatic > Marine >... | reverse complement strand
TCGGACAATCATCAGGGGGAGGATGTTCTTTGAATAGAGCTTCATCATGTAACTCCGCCGCTCGTTTCTTACAGGCATTTTTATGTTGTGGTCTGTGTGCAATTTGACAATCTCTATTGCAATATTTTACCATCTTACATGCATTACATGCCTTGAGATCGCCACTATTCTCTTCGCTTTTGCCACAATTGGCACACATCGATAAACTATCTACGGCGTCAACATTAGTACTATCACCAATCGGATTATTATCCTCACAAAAGTGCTCTAACTTTTGTTCACATGTTGTGTTGTTCATCGTTTGATTCTTAGTTTGTTTACTACGCCCGATCCTCTCTAATATAATTACGAAGGTTACGGTTATGAGTAAGATTAGTAGGGTAGACACAGTCTGTTCGTCTAGCATATCGAATGATAGTAAATACCTAATATATCTTTTTTGCATAATATCCTTCTACTAAGTAATGATAAAGGATATGGTACGGTATCCTGATAACTCACGCCTCTCTATCAGAGATATATGACCACCTTGCTACGCTAATAATGCTTTAATACGCCGCTATTGTTTCACCTTCCTCCTTAACCACAAACTACAACTGTACTACCTTTACTTCTCCCTCTCTCTTGTTTACTCTTGTAGATGCTAAACGCTCTTTCGCTAAATTGGTTCTAAAAATTTGCTCTTTCTTTCAGTTGAAATATTACCTTTATATATCTTTTTCATCCATAACAATACACAGTATTCTGTTAGAGATTATATTCAAGGTGCTAGGTACAAAAAGCTCAACGCATAACGCTCGGCACAAACGATCAATCCAACTTCCATCCACTTTTTTGAGTACTAGCTCGGCTTGACTAATTTGGGCGAGAAATCGCAGAATCTTAGCTTCCAAACCAATGTGCATCCCATCTACTCCACAAAATCGAAGGCCTAATCACTAATAAGATCAATTTATTGATACTTGATTGACTTGTGTTCTCAATTTTTGGCATCAATGATACTAAGATTAAGAGTTGAGCCCAATCGATCGTATTGATAAGATAGGATTGAGAGTTATCGACGGCTGATTGCAAATAAATCTATTGCAAATACTTATATTATACCTATCATGATGAAACTATCTGATGCTGCTGAGGACTTCTCTGCAAGTGGTGATCAAAGTAGCAGAAGTGTCGATAGGCCGCCAAGGCAAAGACAAATAACACCAGACTCGGTCGTCGGAATGAGCATTGAAGAAGAAGAAGAAGATAGTAGCAGCTCCAACGCCGATGAAGACATTAAGATGACTAGTATATCATCAACATCATCAGCCTGGGGACAGCAACAGCAACACGATTTAGCCTCACCTAGTCTACTCAATATACTAAGCGTTGAGAGTAAAGAACAATATGAAGTAACACCAAACTACCTACATTCATCAGTCTTAATGCAGAATCTACCCCCACCAACTGATTCGAAAGATCAAGGTGTTAGTGAACGATGCCGTCGACGTACATGTGAATGGATGTACGATATATGTGATTACTTCAAGCTTAATAGAGAAGTGGTTGGTATTGCTTTGTTTTATGTTGATCGATACTTTACTATAACATTTGAAGGTAGTGGCGATTGCAGTCAACAAAAAGTACCTGTAACAAGAAGACATTTTCAACTTGTTGCTTTGACAGGATTGTATATAGCCGTTAAGTTACATGGAGAGAGTAGGCAAGAGAATCCAACATATCGTCCAACAACAGCAACAACATTAGAAAGATCAGATTCTATATCAAGTGATTGTAATAGTCAGCAACAGTGGAATAGACTCAAGTTTAGTCTATCAATCTGTGCCTCTATATCAAGAAATCAATTTACAACAGACGAAATAGAAGAATGTGAACGAAAGGTATTCGGTACATTAGATTGGCATCTGAATCCGATTATATCGTCAGGAAACATAATAGACTTGCTACTTCTACATCTTCCAACGATGGAAGGTGGAGATGATAGTATTGCTCTATTCGTTTATGATTGTGCCAAGTACCTTGCCGAGCTATCAATATCAGTGCCGGCATTGTGTCTAGTTTATAAGCCAAGTATAGTTGCCTATTCTGCTATACTATATGCTATGGATACACTCACCACAACCAAGACAAGAATTACAGAGTCTGGCTATAGTGCACATATTCGAATAAGAAAGTATACACCTCAGCTAACATCACCGATTAGTATTACGGTATTCATTTGGAAAGTTCGGCAGCTAACATTGAGCTTACCGAGTTGGCCTGTCAGACTGTTTGACAATGGAATAGAAAGATGTATGAACCCTACATCCACACTAAACTTAAAAGTAAGATATTTTAGAGACTAACCGTACCAATCTTTACAACTACTATTCTATGATCAAAACATAAAGTAGGCACTACAAGTAATAACCAAAACAATCATACGGACTTGAATATAAGTAGAAGAAGAGTCTTCATGAGTGCCAGCCTTTGCTTCTTCATCAAAGTCACCTAGTACGTATTCATCGATGTCACCTTCATATTCATCTTCTTCTTCACTTGTTGTATCTAGAGAGGAAAGAGGAGGCAGACCTTCAGCTTTTCCACCACAAATCATCGTTTTTGCATTACTATTTGAGCTCCTCTCAATGGAAGTAACCTCAGATACCGGGAATTGAATGAAATCTGGTGATTCGCTGCACTTTGTTGCTCCAACAGATAGTTCTTCACAAACTGTATTGAGTACGATGCCATCCTCGTCATCCTCACCTTCCGAACAGGGGATTGTGCACTCATCCTTATCATAAATCTGTTTCAGTAAATAATATGATACTTTCATGCTATCCGTTGTTTGAGACCAAGTGATACTGAAACCCTCTTTCTTCTTCAGATAATCTTCGACAATTTTTGTTTCATCATGATTCATACACTGGTAATCAGTAAATACCCCAATCTCGATACGTGAGCCTCCAGAAGCACAGAGCGCACCAACATACAAAACATCACCTGTATAAATATCTCTCTGCAGCTCTTGACATCTGATCAATTCAGAAGCATCTAAATAAGTACCCAAAAGAAGATTCGATATTAATGTGTCACACTCTTGTTTGCAGTCCTCGTCGGTACAAGTTGAACAGTATTCTTTTTGAACTAATTCCTCTAATTCCCATGTTTGAACTTGCTTTCTATATCGAAGTGCGTTATCCATGTATGTATGCATATAAACACTGTACTCATCATACTTATCGTCTGAGCAGTTAGCAGATTGGATAGAGTCATATGCACGGAAAACGACATAACTTTGCCCATAATCATCCACATGACAGCGGTCGAATTTGATGGAGGATGAGTGAAATTTGGCCCACATCGGTTCTTCTTCGTCATGATATGCATCATCACCATTGGTGCCTTCTTCTTCTTCTTCTTCTTCTTCTTTGAGTTGACTATCATTATGGCCAGAAGTAGCACTCTCTTCTTCTTCTGATTCTAATTCTTCACCTTCTGTCACTGGTTCTTCATCCTGTCGACAAATCATACTGTTTGAGTTCCTTGTGATGGATATCTCTGTTCCAGGTAGAGTGAAATCTGGCAATTCACTGCACTTGCTTGATACTTCATATAGCTCATTGCAAACATATGTTGGGTTGACCAAGCCATCATCTCTTAAGCATGTAGTAAGGGGCTCATCCTCAGCCCACGTCTGCTTTAATAAATGATATGATAATTTCATACTGTATCCATCTTCATTCTTCAAGTATTGATCAATATTGATAGTAGTATTCCGATCTCGTAAAGTACATTCCTCATCATTGTCTCTCTAGAGAGAGTTGTACTAGGACGATACGATGATAGCGAAAGATAGCGAAGATTGAAGATCGATTAATCGATTGTTATGATTTAATTGAAATGCCTACGTGTGGAACTATTAAATAATAGTCAACATGATATCATCGTAAGTCAATGCAATCAATAATAGAGAGGTGCGCAAGTCGTCTCGCCGTTATTCACTATGATAAATAATCAGCTAAGTAATGCACTCGATACAGACACAGCCGGAATAGTTAATGCATTAACAATTAGTGGTAATAAAGGTAAAAAACGTATTGTTGATCGTAAAAGTACACAACAAGATGAGCACCCATCTCCAAATTATAAGAAGAAACAACCAACCATTGAATTATACCGTCTGTGTAATGAAGAAGATACTGGGAATAATGAAACAGTCGAGGCATCAATCCAACATGTCAAAGATCATGGTATTAAACCATTAGCCCCTGATTCTGAATGTACAGTATATGAACACGTCATGAGCATTCGAAAAGGTAAATATGTATCATTTACTTACAGTCCAAAAAGTATTATCAGATTTGCCAAATCAGCCGTGGAAGATCATAATGCCAAAGAAGAAGAATTGATTGTTACTAAAATCAATGTTACAGTCTCTGATGAGGATTACATTGATTTATCCAACAATCAAAGTGAATTAACCAGACAACATCGAGCTGAAATTAACTCTGATCCCCATGCTATTCTATATGTTTCTTCAATGCAAGAGGTGTTGTTTGAGCGACCAATCAAGCCGTCAGAGATCGAAGAAGTACTTCCATTATCTAAGTTTGTTGAGAAGATGAATGAGGTCGACTTACGAGATGCACAAACTCCAATCCCAATTGTTACGCAAGACCTTCCATCTTATAGTTCTCCTGCTGGGATTAGTGTCAAAACAGAAGACCAAGTGGAAAATAATGTCGAGTTCATGGGTGAATGTAACGGTTTGGCACATGATGGTACAGCCACCAACACTCATTGGAAAGGCTTTGACAATGCGATGAAGAATATCAATAATAGTTCCAATGAGGATGGCACTCCAACTGTTGAGGTATTGAAGTTTGCACAATCCGGTATCCCTCAAGAGGTTATTGACTGGATTAAAGCACCTGGGTTCAATATTAGAGACTGTACTCGTGAACAGTTGGATGAGCTCAAACAGAACCTCCCTGCTAATTGGTTTATTGGAGGTGATGATTTAGGAGTTGGAGGAATGAATCAAGTAAGTTTGTTTTACTACCGAGAATGCCGCTCGTTCTCTTCTGTGTTTCCCATAGCTAATCATATATATATATCAATTATATCATGTACAGTTCAATAAGTGGGTTGCATACTTGAAGATCAGTTGTAGGCTAAAGCATGAGCATGTTGTTACGTGCAACAACATTCTAAAAGACTCTGGTGCTACATCTCGTGACAAGGGAATAGCTAAACAAATCTTACGTGATATGGAGGATAAGGATGATGATGATCTTCATTGTGTTCATTATGTAGGGGAGTCTCTAGATATGTTGAAGAGAATGAAGCAGGGATATCCTAAAATCTTAGAACGTTTTGGTGTCACAGACCGGATTCAGGTTGCACAGGGAGGGTATACATCTGGTTTGCCAGTAAAGGATCAAATCTTACTTCAAGAATCAGTTGTTGGTGCTATGATTGAAGGAGCTACCAACAGGACCCTTCGTCAAGGCTTGGCCCTAGGAGAGACTATGAAATACCTTCCATTTCACAAGTTGAGCAGCGCCAATTTGGTGCACGGTGGACTACAGGGTGATGTGGATGACTATGGGATTAATAAGTGGAACAAGATGAATTATACAGGGAATGAAGACAAGCTTGTTTCTACTTTGAATCCACCCCAATTTATATTGGACTTTATTGATCAGTATCAAGTTGTGATCCAACTGGCGAATGATTTGGTGATTCGAGATTTCTTTCAACCAACAGTACGCCAACTTTGTGTTGGCTTTGGAACATTATTGAAAGAGCTCGGTAAGGGATGCTTTGACAAGACCAAAATGCCTAAAGCGAAGACGGCTTATAAGGATAAGAATGGTAATGTGATTGTTGATGTAGACGAACGTTACGACAATTGGGGACAGGTTATGCACCACACGTCAAAGGGTATATTCGTCACCAACAAGCTAAATCACTTGGCAGTAGTAATCGAGCGAGAGCATTTGGCCGAGGGACAACTCATCTCTGATGTCAATTCTCTTGACGAGGACATGGACTTTGAAGATGAAGATGATGATCGTGATTTCAAGTCCTTGAAGAAAGATTACGGTGACGAGTTGTTGAAAATGTTAAAAGATGCTCGTTTGAATAAGCAATTCGAATCAAATGGGTTCAGATGTCTGACTGAAGTATTATTTGCCAAATGCAAAAACGACGGGAAACATATATCTGACCTTGACTCACTAGTCGACTACCCTTTTTTGGAAGCTAATGCTAATGCGGAGACTAACAAGTATTACAGCCATCTTTCCTCCCTGTACGATGACGAGGAGCTATTGGAGAAGATCAAGGAAGTCTATGACAGGAAGTGCAAGAAGACTAGGGTATTCAAGCTTCGATTACGAAGCAATGAAATCAGTTTCGGTTTCGCACCGGCAATCCCAGACGGCAAGAAGAATCCAATTATTGGATTAGTCGTAGACGGTAGTGCGGCAGATAGGGAAGGTGTTAAGGAGTGTATGGAAATCAAGAGTGTTAATGATGAAGACGTTGAAGGAATTGGTCCACCAGCACAACAGGTGACGGATAAAGTGAGAATGGCTTTACCCGATCGTCGTTTGAAGTTGGTGGTATTCAAGCACACGGGATGGAGGAAACCGAAATAGATGACAAGTGTTATGTTGTATATGAGTTGGTAGTAAGATGTGGATGAAGTTGAGTGACATGCATGGCTATCATATGTTTAGTGGAGGTTGAATATATAATAGAAATACTTACATTGGGGGAGATGTTAATGTTAATGCTAAAAGCCTGTATTGAATGAGATGTACATCTACTTAGGTATGTACGAGTAGTCTATCTCTTCACTTCACACACTCTCCATCTCAACACAACCTCAACTCTTCGTCATTGTCAATTCGTCATTGTCAAGATATTAATCACAACACAAGGTAGGGATATAAAATGCTATATCAAACAATGACACAACAAATACACACTCACATCTTTACTCTCTCTCTCTCTCTCTCTCTCTCTCTACCCAAGCAAATGAGTGAAGAGAAACGAACCACAGCGTACCCTGCTGATAGCGAGGTTGCCCAAGCCGCCCAAGAATTACTACGCGAGAAGGAGGCAAGTGAGGACAACAAGCTACCAGTAGGGCGAATGAAGGAATTCTTAGTGGATAAGAGGTTGATTTCAAATGTTAGGGTTAGTAAGTTGAAAGGCGAGGAGCTAGGGGTGTACAAGTATGTAAGCAAAATCGTAACGAAGAGAGACACTGTGGCAAAGCCATGCTCTACGGAACAGGTGAGGGTTACCAAACGAAACAGGCAAAGGAACAAGAGTGACGCCAAGAAGCTCTTGAAGGCACCAGGAACTGATATTGGAGGAATCTGCTAAGAATCTAGGATTTGCATCTTTAATGGACTGATTAGTTGTTTATTTTGTTGAGAGCCCTTCCCAGAGAATCCGAAGGATCTTTTGACTATGGTAGTGGCTTGAGTCAAATCAAGTTCAGCATAAAGAATAATAGATAAAGCAAAACTTTAGCCTCTAAAATTTCCACATCTGTATTCTCTCTGGTAATGTTCGCTCATTCTTCTATCTTCGCTTTGCGGCAGTTGAGAGATCTTGCATCCTTGCATGTATCATATATATGACGAGCTGACTTTCATGATCACCACTTTCCATGTATGGTGTCGTAGTGTGAACATAGTCCACTTGAAAGTCGACATCTGCATTAAACATGAATTGAACCAAATTGAATGGGTACATCGTGTAGAGCTTGAGGTATACTCATTGGTTCTTCTGTATTGATCCATGTGTCACTACCCGATAGTTTGTAATACGTGAATATTTCATTATTGTATCTTCTGATACGTAATAATAACTCGAGGTACTTTGTATTGATAGAAGCACTCTTCATTGTTTCGGCAGTGCCACCGTGAAACCAAGTATTGTCTTCTATTGTTGTGTGTATCTTGCTCTTGAGGTAACCAACTGTCTCGGCTAGAAACTCTCCAATACTATCTGGTTGCATCAGAGAACACCCCAATCTTGATACGATTACCAGTAGGTGTACACGTAGCACCAGTATAATATCTTCCTGAACTGTTCTCAACTTCAAGTTCTTGACATTCGACAAACTCAGATGCATCTAAATATCCATACTCTTCCATATTCTCAATATTTGAACATTCATCGGCACAACTTAAGTAAGGGGAGTTTAAATTACACTTGTCTTCCCATCCATCATCTTCATAACACTCGCATTCTTCACAGTATCGCTGCTGTTTCTCCCTTTTATAATTGAGTGTAATATCAAGATAGGTTCCCATATCAACAATAAATTCGTCACATTCATCGATGAGGCAAGCCCTAAATATAACATTATTCTCAAAACATCTATCAAACACTAATGACTGCCCAGCAAAGTGTACGACAGGTTCGTCCTGGTCAAGTTTACGTACATCATTATTACTACGTGAAGTGGCAGTTGCAGCAGTGTTACCGATTGAAGATATAATAATTGAAAGGAGTAGTTGTTTCATCGCTGCAATCTTCTACTATATATGTATAGTATGGTAGTGTTCACCTCATATGAATCTAATATCAGTGCATTATCTCTTTCCATAGACAAATAGAGCAATCTTGCGGGATATCAACCCGAGAGGTTATCTGATTATTTCTCTTCAGTCCGAAAGGCATAAATTGATTTGAGTTTTTAGCACTTTACTTTGTGTTCAGCTAACTACCATCGTATAGTACCGATACTATCTACTGCTAATCATATTGCTTTCCTTCTAGTTTATCTCCAAAGCCAGAGCAACGATATCACACCTGAGATCACCAATCACCAACCTCTCTCAACTCTCATAATTTTTCTCTCTCTTTTTTTTTTCGCTCGAAGGATACCCTCACAGGGCCACCACAACTGCGCAAGCCGGCACCATTCATACATCTAGTACTATTTGATATGTATGGTTTCTAGCTATGGTTTCTAGCTGTTCATCAACTCAAATTGTATCTTATCTTAGCTTTTAATACAACTTCATAAAGATTATCAAAAAGATTAAAATACCAAATACCTTCAATATCAATCCTCGATTACCCTTCGTCATACCATAAACCTTGACTAATTCATCATGTCCGGCGTCAATATCCAACCCAGCAGCCTCGACATCATCTTCAATCCGTTCCAATACCTCACCCTGTTGAGAAATTAGACTAGACATTTTCGTAAACATTACACCTAATTCGGCTATTGACTTTTCGGCTAATCGGGCTTGTGCGGCACGGTTCTTAGTCGCTCGATTGTTTCTACGCTGTAATATCTGTGCTTGTACAGACGATTCTCCATTATTTTTGGTATATTTATCTTCATAGTCGTCATCTTGTCCAGAGTCTATTTGTATAGATGACTTTGGTTGTTGTTGCTGTTGTTGTTGAGTATAGGATGGACCACCTTGATGTTTCCGTTGTCTCATGCCAGTTGCAAATGATGTAGGAGCCGAGGTTGTTGTTCCGCCGTAGCCTGCACTTCCGTAGCTTGTGCCGCCATATCCAGTACCACTACTCGGAGCGGCTGCTGCCGAGGAACCACCATAGCCTGCATAACCAGAATATCCACCAGGTTTACTTGTTTTTGTTGATTTAGTAGCATTCTTTCTATTGGTAATACCTCCACCAGATGATGATATTCCAGTTTGAGTAGATGTAAATAATGGTGATTGAAATTGAGATGAGGTGTTTACACCCCTCTTTTGTGTCGGCAATCTAGCTGCTATTGGTTGTCGTACTCCACTAGCAGCAGGTGCAGCACTTCCATTACTGCTACTAACACCACCACCACTAGCCAACATCTTCCTCCGTGTAGTCTGATCTCTCAATACTTTACTACGTGTTTCCAACTCTTTCTTTAACTGATCAGTACGTTCTTTCGCCTTGGATTCTAATTGTGATGATAATAGTTCATAATGTTTCCGTCGTTGTGCTGATGATCGTTTAGTACCACCACCATATAATACATTTAAATTCGATTGTTCATTTAAAGGTTTAGTACCAGCTAACCGGAGTGTATCACAAACTACTTTAATCTCCTGTGCACCTTCTTGAAACTTATCAATTGTTGTTGATATTTCAAGTGTTGGATCATTCGTATGTCCTCTTCGTCTTACTAATGTATGTAATTCTAATAAATGTTCGTCTAATAATTTTAATAATGTTTGTGAATCTTGTATTAATGATATTGTATCATCTTCTTCATTAGATTGTGTACTGTAGCTTGGTTGTGGTTGAAAGAGATTTAGTTCTGTAGCAGGTGTAATGTTTATCATCCATTCGGGTAGTTCATTCTCTTTACCACTACCACTGATATAGGTGCCGTTTTGTATTTGCTGTTGTCGATTGTAATGTTGCTGTTGTGCAATCTTCAATGCAGTACGGGCGGCTGATAGAAATTCATTACTGCGTGATACTGAATGAGATTTCCATGGAGGTTGTTGTTGTTGTTGTTGTTGTTGTTGTTGTTGTGTTAAGTAGTTGTTGTTGCCACTTCTTGGCGGCGGTGATATTGCAACTGCGGCGGCCATAGTTTAATAGGTGATAAGATAGATGTATGAATTGCAATACACAGCTCTGTTGTATTGTATAATAATACAAAGGCAACAAACTTGAATACTCAGTACTCACTCGCTATAGATGTCCATTTACTTACTCTGGACTCCCTTATAAAATTAAAAGCTATAAGGTCTGGCCGATCGCCGTTTGGGGAAACAAAAAAATTTCAATCTTCCACGTGGAATATATTGGCCACTTTTCTTAGGGCTTCTAAGTGAAAATTTGATTTGCATCTTCTGTGAGTAGTAGTTTGATATTGAGATAATCA
>Ga0075439_13233_pt1 | contig 10895 bp, 4 predicted proteins | sample MintriSingleCell_FD_74264 | JGI IMG/M metagenome (GOLD analysis project Ga0075439, IMG submission 74264) | Marine eukaryotic communities from Monterey Bay, USA to study complex ecological interactions - Minidiscus trioculatus JGI Plate_4_G5... | ecosystem: Environmental > Aquatic > Marine >... | reverse complement strand
ACGTCTCCACTATATTAACCACAACTTATAATACCAATTAAACCCCCAACCAATAATATTAAACACAAATCACATGTACATATTAAATATAAAATACATACCAACTTCATTATTAGGCGGTAAAGCAGCCACAGAAAAAGCTTTCGCCACGGCATCAGCGACTGTAGATGATACTTCTGATTCTTGTACCGGCGGTGGTACGGCGGGTGGTGCTGCTACCACGGGTGGTAGTGGTTCCAAGGGTGGTTGTTCATTAGGTGCACCTTCCATTGTTAAAAAACGATTTTTAAGTTATTTACTTGAACTTGATGTTTGTAAAATTTGTTGATGGGTTGTTTAATTAAAATATAGATGACGGCGCCGTGCTTAACTGTGTTTAGTTGTGTAGGTATATTACTCTTCTCTCTTCTCTCCTCATGCACCAACTGCCAACGAAGTCTCCAAAAGACGGTTTATTGATTCCTCCGCTAATAAAATGAAGCGTTGCTTTGTTGGATGAAGCGAGCGAGAAAAACGTACTGAAAGTTTGAAATAATTGGTACACCATATTTTAGCCTACTGAGTACCATGTAGGAGGAAGGCATCAGTTACACCTGTCGTGGCACTCTAGTGGAACAGTTAGTAGCCTGCCTATCGAACAACCTGTGATACAGTGTAAGGTAATCATATACAGTATAAGATTGTGTATACGTATGGTCTAAGTCACAACAAGGGTATCCTTTGCAACCTTATCCTTGATTGATATGTCATCCTCTCTCTAAGAGAAAAGGTCGTCGACCATCTATGTTAGGTCGGCCGAGCAATATAAGCCTCCTTCCAAGTCGTGATATAGTATAATCTTATACGGCAGTATCCCTAACAGGTTCAGTAAGTTGTCTTGTGTGTTTATGGACTATATTCTTACCCCAAGATAAAGATACCTCAACTCAAATAAAGGGTATCCTTTCATGTACCCATCTTTTGTATCAGTGTGAAAGAATCATCACCACCTCTATAGAACTTCCAATTACCTGCAACGTCGGCATGACCAAGAGCCTTGGGACATCCTGTTACACCACTCACCAAAGCCAGTGGCTTGCCATCCTTGCCGATTACCATCTGTGGTCGTTCTCTTCTCTCACATGTGATACTTGTGCCGTCTGTGAAATGAATGGTAGTATCAAAGGCTCCTATTCTTGGATTTGACCAATTTATACCATCTAAACTCCATGCATGGCCACCCTGCTGTAACTTAGGCACACATTTGTAGGGCAGAGCATTGAATAGCATGTGATAATATCCTCTATGATCTCGAAATACTGACGGATCCTCTCCAGTATGGCTAATAACCACCAAGTCATTCGGAGCATTGCATACTTCATTATCAGAGGGACAATGTTGCATTGCAATACCCTCATCACTACAGGTTGGTTGGGGTATATCCATACCATCACCTCGATAAAAGAGATATGTAGATCCATCGTCATTCAGGAACGGTCCAGGATTCTGTCGTGGACTAACCGTCATAGGATTTCCCCAAGTCTTGCCTTCATCGTTTGATACCATTCGTTCTATTGGTCCAGTTGATCCTGAAATTGTATAGAGGATCCAATCACCCGTCTTGGGTGAGACATGTACACTTGGATTGTGATGTTCTGGTGGCAACAATATCGGTTCAGCCTCCCACCTTTCATAAGGTCCCTCAATACTCGAGGATATCACTTGAGCAATTCTTGAATGAGTTTCCCAATTGTTCAATCCGCATCGTTTTCGTGTATTGGGATCTTCTTTGCAGATTATTTCTGAAACATACATGAGAAACTCTCCATTGCTCTTTTGCACTATTGATCCACCCCATGACGAATGATACTCGTCGAGATAGCCCAGTTTTGATTTATCGACTGGTTGAAATCGAAGATAGGAGCAATCAACTCCCTCTGCCCATGGATCACATATACACTTGCCCTCTATGCATGTACCAGCCAATGAACAATCCCAATCATTGGTACATTGACCAGTTGATACTACCCATTCGGTCAATTCACCTTTACGCCCATCTAGACATTTGTTATCACATGTATCATCATAGTATTCTCCAGCAGCGCCATCTTCTCCTTCTTCTTTTCCGGGAGTAGACACTGCCAATATACATGTCGATCCAGCATCACATCGATATTCAGGAGGAGCTGAGGGATTACGAACACGACATGCCTGTCCTTTATCACCAATTGTTGATTTACTATTCCTTCCATAACTATTTGCACAGTACGGTGCCTGTCCTGAAACTTCATGACAACCTTCAGGACATTCATATATGCCCAATCCACCACCCTTAGCACGACACACGTCACCATGTCTTGACTCATGATCATGTCGTTCTAATTCATATCTCTTTGAGTTTAAACATGGATTCCAACGCTTCTTTCGAAGTGATGATGAAAGTTTATTATTCTGTTGTTGCTGTTCATCAGCTTGTTTTTGTATACTCTCTAATAAATCCTGTTGCAATTGTTTCTTTGCAAAATGATCTGAAAATCTCTTTAAGCTCGTGACTTCTTGTTGATGCTCATTTGATACTGGATCTATATATTCTGATCGTATTGATATGGTTTCTACTTTTTCAGATGTTGTTGATAGTCTTGTGTAGATTGTATAGAGTACAAGGGCTAATGCTACAAGCTTTAACCTTTGTGTTAATCTATCTCTATCTATAATTGTACCATCATCACTAAGTATACTACTTGCATCATAATCTCTTCTACTAGTATGACGTCCTCTATTACTCCGTTGTTGTTGTTGATGTCTTGATGAATTTGGTTTGTTGTTTACATTGACATTATATCGTTCATACAATCTACTACTATTATTGTTTGATGATGAACTTCTTGATGTATGACGAGGCCCTCTATGTTGTCCAATGTGGTATCGCCTTTCATTATCAGTATTCATATTGTTATTTGTTATTCTTCTTTGCCGAGGTACTAGATCCATATATTAATAATATTAATGATGGAAGTCTTTATATCTGAAAGTATACGTGATTACAATTGTACCTATTAGAGAAGGGCTAATCAAAAATAAAATAAGCAACACTATTAGCTTTGGTAAAAGTCATAAAAGTATCCAGACCACCACCGCCGGCACTACAACCGCTAATCCTAGTAATAAAGAGCGTTAAAACCCTTGACTATAGAGTTGTGTCTTCATCTTCATTGCTATATCAATCAACAAGAGAGTATTGTGCTATCAGTTTTCACATGTTTATATAGTGAAAACTCCGATTTGGGGGAGAAGCAATGGTGGTACTCATGTCTCACAAAAGAGAACACTACACAACTTTAAACTTGCATGCCCTTTCATCACTTCTCTTCTTTTCGATTGGGATATGGTTGATGGGCAGAGTTCTAATAATATAAGATGGTCTCATAATAAAGAGAATACAAACACTGAATGAATATGAATGATGAATACTATGTAGATACCTATTATGATTACGACGATGATCTAAGTCTATTCGACAGAGATCTGTGGGGTAATGGTGATGGTGATTCCTCACGATATGGAAATTGGGGTTCATATCACTCACATCCATCAAGAAACTCTACTGATATTGGTGATGGTGATGGTGATGATAAACCAGACGCATCGGTTTATGTGAGGGCTGTGCTTGGCTTCATGGTATGTGCATATGAAATGGTCATCTCACAAGATACAGATTGCAATGCAAAACACAAATCAAACTAACATCATACTAACCTCCCATCACTTTATCTAATAGATTGCCCTTCTCATATACTTTGCCGCATTGGTATATGTCTGTGAAAGAGATCGGGCGGTGTCGAAAAGAGATATTGATAGAAGCATCATAACAAAGGTGAGAGAAAGTATCTCTTCTGATCTTTATCTTATTATGTTAACTTGACACATCACATATCTAAAACTTACTTCTATTTCAAGAGAGTTCTACCGCATGGATCTGAAGAACAATGCCAATCTGATGATGTAGATAACAGCACTGAGGAAGAAGAAAAGGATACAGATGAAGATCATATGCCATGCCTTAGCCAGCTCATACCGCCATGTTGGAGAAGGAATAGAAAAGATACAGTTGGTCCTGAGGAAGATAATATCATGGAAAGGTATAGAGCTAGATCAACCAACCATGTATGTGCAAACTGCAATTCACTAAGAACGGATGTCGAACACAATGAAATAGTAACAGATAAAGATGAGCTAGTATTGGCAGAAGAAGGGGAAAGCATAGTAGAGGAAACGACATGCAACATTTGTCTAGATGCCTTTGAAGTTGGTCAAAAGGTCTCGTGGAGTAAGGAAGGATGCCAGCACGTCTACCATTATGATTGCATCTTACCTTGGTGTATACTTGGTCATGTACGATGTCCAGTTTGTAGAGAAGTATATTGGTCTAGGGAGAACCGTGGATTGTGTCGTCGTAGAAAAGAAAGTGAAACAGCAATAGAGATGAGAAAGAAAACATTCTGTGTTGTTCATGGATTGAAGAGTCCAACAGATACAGCTAAAGATGATGATGATCTAATACAAAAGGACAACAACTTAAGCAAGGTCGAATCAAAGAGCTGGGGATATAGAGCCACGCCACCACCAGTCTCTGCATTTCATATAAGTGATAATGATAATCAATAACTCTCATCTTAATTATTTGTTTAGCTAATCTTTTATTATGAAATAATACCCATTGTATCTTTTCCTTTTGTTGTTCACTCTGTCATCTTCGTGTTTGTTATCATACTCGAATGTACAGAACATATTACATATCAAATCTTGACTTCTTCTGAGGCCCACCAAGGAGGTCGTCAAAGCCATACAAATCATCACCATCGGCACCAGAGGATGCATCCATCAAGAAGGCTTTCCTCTTTGACTCCCTATCTACACTAAAATTCATTTCATTTGCAAGAGGCGCAGTCTCCGTCACTCCCCGAGCATGTGGTTCCTCAATGTGACGCTTCTTCTCGGGCACTAGAGTGTCAATAATGGTTGACTTGGGTGATTTACCCTTTGTCAGCACATTCTCCTTCAAGTCCAACCAATCCTTGACATAACTTTGACGGAATTCACGACGTTCAAGATGAGCAGAATGATTCATCATGTACGGATGTCGAAGTGCCTTTTCAGCAGTCATACGCTTCTTGGGATCAAGATGAAGCAAGCCATCGATAAGACTGATCAATCCAGCGTAGTCCGATTCGGCTTCATTGCCAAATGCCTTGAGTAGATGCCGCATCGCCTTCTCCACACCTCGGTTGTACTTTTTCTTCTTCCCCTCGTCTCCAATAACATACATTTGATTAGAGTAAAAGGGAAACTTCTTAGCGTCGTCATAATTCTTTCTATCGGGGACACCAACAATCTTGAACACTTGAGTCATCTTAGACACTCGATCTTTACCCGGAAAGAGTTGCTTACCAATAAGGAGATTGGCCAGAAGTGCTCCAAAAGCCCACATGTCAGTTTCCTTGGTGTGTCTAGTGCCACCCAGCAGAAGTTCGGGAGCTGCAAAAGGCTCGACATCCTCTGTATTATGATCCTTACCCTTCTTTGACCGGACCTTCTTCAGTGGATCAAACTCTTTCGTACGATCCTTGCCATGCAGTACCATAACTTTCGATAAACCACTAAGCTTGGCAGTACCGCTGTGATCAATATGTATCTGATCAGGTAACAGACTGCGCAATATGACATGATTTGAGTGGCAGAAGGAAATGGCTGACAAAATGTCATGACACCAACTGGCCAAGACTGCTGATGGGAGGATTGTCCCTCCATTGTTCTTCCTTGAGTATCTACTAAGAACCTTTTGAAGATTGATGGGTGTTGGCTCGAGGACTAAGTGAGACCCTGCCCCTAACTGTTTCTTCCCACTACTAGTAGCTCTTTGATTCCTATCAAGCATTGCTAAAATATCGTTGGATGCTGCCTTTGCTGTGATACTACTTGTTGTGGCGGCCACCGGCTCTTCTACAGCTACATCAGTATCCAATGCAATGGCCAGTGGTAAGATGAAGTTGGGATGGCCTTGAGGAGATGGAATTAAGAAGTGAAGTTCATGCAGTAATTGCATCTCCTGAAGTGCTGCCGCCGAGTATCCCATTTGCATTATATCCTCCCCAGCTGTTTTTTGTTCCTTATTTTGAACCTTCTCTGGAGGCCAGCGCTGCAAAGAGAGGGGAACAGTCGTATCATTCTCCTGAGCCTCGTCACCTTCGGGGCCTGTCAAGAATGAACTTAGTGCGGGGAATAACGTCTGCATTCTTGTGTATCCACCAGCAAAGGATTGCGCCATTAATGCCAACGCTTTCATGTCAATGGAACCACCGTTGAACAGTTTGGGAGAAGAGAAGATCTCACACAGTGATCCACTGAGACTTGGACCATATTGATGGGGTACCCACCATCGCAATCCTGCTGTATCGAGATGTTCTTGGGGTGCATTCCCCGCAACACACGTCTTCCATCCAGCATCATACATCTCGGCAGTAGAATCCAGTGTGCCATACCACCCATGCTTACCATCAATTTGTTTCATGTCGAGCAAGCCCGGCTTGATCTTGACTGACTTAATTGCTTCACTATCCGATTTCTTATTATCTTGCTCGGCAAGTGTTGAATAGGCAGCTGCCACTGGTTGTTCATGAAATGGCACCGGTGGAGATAACGACGCAATCTCACAGAGCAACTCTTCAGCAATAGATAAAGACTTCCAATTCCCTTCCAAAATAATGTCGTTTGAGCCCTCTACTATACCATCTGAGAATCGGATGGTACATTTCGACTCGAAACAAATCTTTGCAAGTACCGGCAGTACTTGCCTCTCAACTTGATAACTCGGTACTCCCCTGAAGACACGACGGAGCTTGGAATTTTCTCCAATTCCCTTATATTCAGGAGATGATACAAAGGTAGAGTCATCAATACTCTTCGATCCTTGATGCTTACTCAGATACATGGCACAATCATTTTGCATCTTTTGAATGTTGGCACCCATACTAAATGACTTGGCATCGCTGAATATTTCATGCTTGGACTTCAAAGCCGAGCTCTTCTTCACGCCCGACAACGACTGACTTGAATGATAAATGAGTTCGGCCGCGTGAGATACCGTAAGTGGCTGAAGATTCAATGCGGGAAAGAGTGGCTCGATGTCAAATGATAAGAGGCCGCAAATTGCTGCAAAGGCATACTTCGGGCCATACTTGAGCCAAAGCATTGGACCAGCGGCCAACACATGCCCTGAAAGTGCTATTCCCATGGCATTTTCGGCAAGTGGTTCAGCCATCGCCTTGGTACCAACCACGGCATTAATAACCCAATCCACGCCTGACCAAAAGACATCATAATTCATTGCAGTTAGCATGATCTTCTCGGCCTTGATGACACGACGTTCCCAGTTCTTCGCTTCCTCACTTTTAGGGTTGAATAACGATCCAGGGTAAAAGACACGATAGGCATGCTCAAGCACTGCATCCAATCGCCTCCACTTGACAACCTTTTGAGACTTGTTGGCAATATAGAGTGATGCTAATTGTATATCACGAAGCTTAATGCTGCCATCGGTGTTCTTTGGAGTATTGGGTAGATTGATGTAACGATAGAATATAGTACAGGCATGAGCGGCAACCTTCTCAGAGAGACCAGAACCTGTAATCATTTCAGATATTTCGAGACACGCCAATCCAATGGCAGTCGTACCCGATAGTCGGAGAGAGTCGGCAATACTTGTAGACTTGGAGGTAGTAGCAGCATCTCCGTCACTATTAGTCTCAGTGCCTTGATCTGAATCCAACAAGAGAGCCCAATCACGTCCGAATCCCCATCGTTGTTTACGAATATGATGATCTCGGAACAACTCAATCTGGATATGGATTAATTCCATGGCAATGTCAATCTTGTGAGTAACTTGCCGTTCACCCTCCTCACCACCCACAGATGAGTCTCCTCCGTCAACACGTAAGTGAGTATTGCCTGTGATTGGATCTATGCCAACCTTTGCACCACTTGTTTGTTCAACAAAGTCAAAGAAGTAGTTCCATCCTCCTTCTCGCCCTAAATTATTTCGTATAGGCGCCATAAGTGCACTCAGATAAATCCTGTCTGAGCCCAAAGGGTAAAAGTACACGCCTCGTCGCAACTCGTCAAGTCGGGACTTCATGTATCCCCAAAGAGTGGATACTCGTGAGGTATTACTCGTACTGAAGAAAATCTTTCGAGACTGATATGGAGTAGCCTCATTAATCAAACGATTGTTCGATAAACGTCCCATATCCTCCTCGGATTGTACCAAGATTGTACAACGATTCGTTTTCATAAAGGAAGTAGCAAATGCAGACCCTTGTAAGTCCTCAAAAGCATCAAAGACTGCCGAGGACGATGAGGCATTGTTCTTCTTGAGATCACCAAACAAATGTCGATAATCTGTATTGGACAATTCACCACCCATCCAGCCCAAGTCCTTGTAGACACCTAGCTTTGTCATTGGTGCATTATGAGATCGACACATACTGTCCAGCTCACCACTCAAATACTCCCTTGCCTTCTCTAAATCACTCTCCGTTTCAGATAATATTGTAAATTTGGCAAATTGTTTGGACTTAGAATCGGAATGTGTGAGTTTCACCTCACAATTGTAACAATACCCCTTGAGTGAGAAGAACCGCGTCTTAGTCTCAGCAACAATGACGCGGGGGATGATTACCTCAGTCCTGTGACGATTGTCTTCGGGTTCAGCAATCCCTCCGGCTGACGCAAGACTTGCCATGCTCCCATTGATTGCCGGGGTAAGGCCAGAGGTAGCATCCGGTGCAGCAATACCCAAATCAGCATTAATCCTTCCCAAAATCTTCTCGAGCCACTCAACAGCCTTGGCAACTTCCTTACCTGTTACGCTCAACTTCCAAACCACTCCATCTTTGGAATTATCATATGCCTTTGATAATAATTCAGCCTCCTCTTCGTCCGATACATCTTTCCCCTCACCAAAAGATATATTATTCTTTCCCAATCCCCAATTATGTGGCACAGTTAACTTGTCTGTATCAATATGCACCCTTGAATACTGTGAACATTTGAATAATGTATGTCTTGCCACCATAATATCCTTGACGGGTGTTTGGATATATAAGTAACTCCGTCCCTTATTGCCTGGAATGGGAGATTGGGCACCATCCGATCGAGGAGTGTTGGCATTTGACCCTAATGCACCCTGAGGAGCATTAATCAATAATGATTGCGATGAGTTATTCCTACTTCCACCATATTCATTCTTACGGGTAATGGCATAACTGCCTTGTCCATCACCAATACCCTCAAGTGCACCCTCCTTCTGGGGTTCAACTAATATCATCCACTTCCGTGTACTTAAATCAACCCAATGTTCCTCCACAGCATCAGCACCATGATACATTAATAAATGCTTATTCCCATTCGTGTTATCATACTGAGCAACATCGGCAACATTCCATAAATCATCATCTGGTTCATAAACTTTCACGGTGCGGTTCATTATATTCTTCCCGGGAAGTTGTCCCTCACGTTGTTCCATCCATTCACCTTCCAATTCAAACTCTTCCTCCTCATCGTCATCTTCATCATTCGATGTTTTAGATGATTCAATTGTACCACGACAATTTACTGATCCACAATGACACTTAGTCAATGATCGTCCACGTTTACGTTCCCATTGATAATCAAAACTTAATTCCTCACCCTCCTTAATTTCCTTCAACGCGAATACACCCGCTCGACTAATACCCTTAACCTTCCAACGATGCACGACACAATTCGGTTCACATGAATGATTAATATACCGTGCTATACCTCCCCGATGCCGTGCATCGATATAAACATTCCCATCCAATGCCATAATATATAACATTCTTTCATGTTTATATCGTGAAAACAAACCATCCAAATATTGTTTCTTCACAGCCACTCCTACATACTCGACAATAAAATCACCAGGTTGACAAGATTGTTGTACCATTAATCCCCTACCCTTTAATCCTGCATCAAAAACCGATAGTGGTTTCCATTCTTTTTTAGTTATACGTTTATTACCACATAATGGTCCTGCGGGACAATTGGTACCACACTCCTCTTGACATGCGAATAATGCACAGGATGTGTCTGTACAACACATACTCTGTGTGGTAAGGTTTGGTTCACAGAAACATGCCTCAGGACGGATGGGCTTGGGACGTGATGCTCTTTCTAACTTTGCTATTGCCGAATTTGCCGATTGGAATATTCCACCACCCATATTAGACAAGTTAGACGATGATCCGCCGGCACGAGTATGTGTCTCACTTGGTCCTGAATCAGCCCACTCCACATCTTGAATATGTTCCACATCATTTGGTAAGTCAATTGGTCGTTTTTCAATAATTTGACATATGTTTGGGTTTTTGGCATTGGCTGCTGTAGCCCAATTTAGGGAGGCAGTGTAGGTGGCATCATCTACCTTTGGTTGTTGTTGTTCGGTCTCTTCATTGTCAGTATCAACTAATTCTTCTTTTACTTCGGATTTTACATTTTCAGATTTGATACCACTTGATTGCTCAACTGGTGGTGGATATTGAGAAGTTGAGCCTTGCTGTTCGGATTTGACAGGTGCTGGATGATATCCTTGAGAAGGATATGACGATGAATGTTGCTGCTCTGGATAACTTGTACTGCTTGTAGTAGAATGGGGTGGATATTGACCACTGCCAACTTGGGTGGAAGGATGCCCATCGGGATATGCTGTGCTACTGACACTTTGAGGTGGATATGCACCGCTGTTACTGCTGCTAACTGGTGCCGCTGACGGTGCAGATTGATATGCTGCCGCACTGCTACCTACACTTTGGGAGGGATAGGCACCACCTCCACTTCCACCA
>Ga0075439_11917_pt1 | contig 10916 bp, 7 predicted proteins | sample MintriSingleCell_FD_74264 | JGI IMG/M metagenome (GOLD analysis project Ga0075439, IMG submission 74264) | Marine eukaryotic communities from Monterey Bay, USA to study complex ecological interactions - Minidiscus trioculatus JGI Plate_4_G5... | ecosystem: Environmental > Aquatic > Marine >... | reverse complement strand
TGAGGAATTTGCAAATGCAATCCCATCATTGAATCCTGATTTAGTCTGCCCCGCTTTATTAGATGCATTAGAGGAGGGCAACCCATGGATTATGCGTGCCAAGGCATTATGTGTTATTGAGACTGTATTGAAAGTTGAGGCATCTCGTGGCGGCGGCGAAGAGGGTGGTGTTCAAGCATATACTGACTTCTTTTATGAATGTTCTGGAGAGATCTCGCCATTGGCAAATCATGCTCGAGCGAGTGTAAAGGGACCAGCGAAACGTGTATTGGCTATGTTGGGTGTAGATGGATCATCAATGATGAATGGAACGACAACCAATGGTGATGTGGCGGCGGCAGCGGCTCCTCCTCCTACTAACTTGTTGGATTTCTCTGAGGAACCAGCTCAAGTTGTTCAAACAACAACCATGGATAATTCTTCAGTTGCTGCTGTGCCATCGGTTGGAGGAGATTCACTGTTTAGCGGATTAAATACCAAAGCGGCTGATACAACCCAACAACAGCAATCAGCAACAGAAGTTCCTGCTCCTCCCATCCCAGTTGCCCCAACACATCAACAACAAGATGATTTACTTGGCGGATTGGGCACAGAAATGAGTGTAGCACCCGCTACTACTAATACTGTGCCTGTTGTATCTGGTAGTGGATCTGGTGATTTATTTGGCAATATGAATATCAAGAGTGCTGAAGCCAAGGTAGAGACTGTACAACCATCGGATACTTCCAAGACCGCCGCTGTTGCGGCTGGTATTCCCTCGCCTCCGTCTGCTGCACCAGCGTCTTCATTTGGATTCATGAATACAGCTACAACCCCATCCTCACCAGTTCCACCACCAAAAGCGCAAGTATCTCCTGCTTCACCATCCTCCAAAGCATTTGACCCTCTTCTAAACATGGGCAATACCGCTACTAATACTAATAACAACATGACAAACTCGCCCAATCCCAACAACATGGCACAGATGCAACAAATGCAAATGGCCTACCAACAAAATATGATGATGATGCAACAGCAAATGCAACAGATGCAAATGGCACAGCAGAGCAACTTCCAACGTCAGGGAAGTGGTGGGTATGTACCAGGTATGCCTCCACAAATGATGCCACCATCGCCAACGAAGCAACAAGTCATGGGAGGCAATTATATGCGTCAGGTGCCTACTGTGGGTGATAACTCGGGCTTTTCATTCCTAGGATCAGACCCTAGAAAGGAGAAGAATAAGAGTTTTGATTTTGTAAAAGAAACAATGAAGAAAGGTTGAGAGGTTTGGTTGGTCGGTTTGGTATGAGTTTTCCCTGATGAAGGAACTCCTATATGTTTAGTCTCTAGTGGTTAAATTCTTATAATATTGTACAGCCATTAGAATAAAACGCTCTGATCTGCTTAAGCTGTTCCGGTTTTATGTGTGACTAATTGGCAACCTCTAGAGGAGATGGACATGAAGAAGAAGATACCCAGCAACTGATCGTATCTAGGATACCCCATACATTGATAGAAGAGCTCTTCTCTTCTAGCTCTGTACGATGTGTCATATATGCATTATTAGTATCCTCAGAAGATGAGGTCTCTCTGCACTGCAATTGTACTTATGATATCTATACACTTCTTGGACTTTTGTTCAACTAAATCGGCTACATGGGCTTACTTAGTTACCTTTGCAGAGATATAGGAGTCAAAAGATGACGGCTTTGTACAACAGAGGCGGGCATTGGGTGAGAAGGATTGCAATGCACAGCAGTATACGACATAGAATAGTATAAAGTTTAACACCACTTAATTTTTAAGAGATAGAATACTCTATACGGACTTGACATAGAACATAAAACAACATCTAATAACTCAAAACAATGTGTCCGAGGCGCTATTCGGACATGACATTCCTAAAAGCAGCCATCGGATATCGAACAATCCTCTCATACACTGATATGGAATCTCGGTGTCTATCTCATCTTCTCTCCTTTCGCTTTTGAAGACTTTGCTTTTGAAGACTTTGCTTTTGAAGCCTTTGATATCTTTTCGGCCAATTCACGTCGTCCCGTCTTTGTAGCCTTTGACGCCTTCTCTGCCTTTGCATCGGCAGACTTAGCCGACTTGAACAACTTGGTAGCCTTACTTGTCTTCGAAGTTTTACCGCCCTTTGACGAACCACTACCATAGGGGTCTACTCCACCGAAGCCTCCTCCAACTTGTGGTTCAACAGCTTCGATACTTTCTTCAGTAGTTTCAAACATATCCTTTGTCTCCGGTTCGACAGCCATACTCATACTGGTAACATCAGTTGCGAGTGACATACTACCATCATCGTCTTCTTGAAGGGTACGAGCAGTTCTTAATGTACGATGTTGTTTATGGGATGGGTTGGCAAATCGATCGGTGGGAGATACACGACGTTGTGCTGTATTTGCAAGTTGTCCATCGACGGCGTATTGTGATAGGAGGAGTGATAAGGCGAATGTAGTTGTCTTCATTGTAATGTGTGTTTGTGTATTTATTGTTGATGTGTATAATGTGTGATCGAGTAGGTTGAGTATGGTATATTTGATGTATCGATTGCAATGAATGTAGAATTATGATCTTCTTTTGTTAGTAGGTTTAGTAGTATGTAGTAGGAGAGGAGCATGCCTCGCTGAACTCGACAAGGTGGGGGGAAGTCGAATTGAAACATCCCGCCACACGGTATCCTTAACGTAGAGAGCCCACTAATATACTACTAAGAAATTAGGTTTCTTATCAATTTTCTTCTGTATTCTCGACTTTCTTATTTAACTGATGGTACTATGTGGGTGTTTGTACCATGAAATATTTATTTTTTTCATATGTCGGCACCAACCTAAAACATGCAGTTGAGAACCTATTAACGAGCTTACACCAGCCGATCATTAATACCTCTACAGCCTTGGAATAATGATAGCTCTACTCTATATGTATATCACAATATGGTGTTGTACCATAATACCGTCATGCTATATCACTACGGCATTTGTATTACCACCAACAACGACACATGTCAGTACATCAATTGCAAACAATAATGACGCATCAAGTAGTAAATATAAACTTAGGTCACCATTCACTACTACTTCACTATCCTCAACAACAACCGCATCCACTATCGACGACGACACATCATCAACTACCTCGTCAACATATAAATATACAAACTATAATAAGCCAATAGTACTAATTGGTCTATCATCATCACCCCAAAATAATGAATTACAATCATTGGCATTAAGTTTAAGTACATCATTAGTTGGTAATAATTCCAAGATGATGGGCGATATATTGAATAAGTTGGAAAGAAGTCAGGCTGGTGGTTTGTTGAATGATGATGACGATGATGATAGTAGCGGTAGTGAAAGTGTAAATAGTAGTGACAAGCAGACATCAAAGAAAGAACAACAACAAGTGTCAGGTATCTCATTATCAGCAATAGGTCTCGACACCGAAGGACCATTCGTATTAGACTCAACATTAATACGTGAACTCATCACTCAACAAACATTAACATTAACATCTGGTGTAATCGTATTAGACTTTAATCATGAAGCATTTCAAACTAAAGAATATGAAGTTGATTTAATCAGGGCAATGGGTAGTATTGCCAAGACATTATATGAAGAGGATGGATTGTTATGTGTTTATGTTAATATTGATAGTACTGATATGAGTAATGATGTACAAGAACGCAAGAGGAGTATTGAAAATGAGATTTTGATACCGTTTAGTGATTATGAAATTTGTATGAAAGATGAGGGTATCGTCACTAGTAATAGCAAAGAACAACAAGAGGGAGTAATGAATTGGTCAGATATACAATGGGAATTATTCCGAATAACATCACGTGCACTCCTAATACCACCAACAGTCGGACAAACTGCCAATCCATCATCTAACAATAATGCTGATATATTAATGGGTTTAAATACCTTCTTTTTAAGTTTAAGTTTTCCACATGTTACAGAAAGTACACCATATATTGAAAGAATGTGTGCTGATGTTGATAGTATGGAATATCGTGTTGATTTGTTAGATGTTGCCAAGGATTACTTAAGTAGTGATGATGATGATGATAGTGTTGATGAAGGAGGTGAGGTTTGTAAGTCTTCAAAGGAAAATGCTCGATTTGATATACTATATCAGCAACAACAACTTCGTGCATTATGCCGTCCATATGCACAGCGTGCACCATCATTACCAGTTGCTGGTGGATCAGGTATCATTGATGACGCATTACCTATAGTGTATACTGTCCGTACTGCTAATCAAGCAGGAACATGGCCAGATGACGAAGAGGGTATCAAAGCCATGTTTGACTTGTTAGAATTGGGATTGAGAAGTGGTGTTGAAGTATTAGATATTGAAAGTGCATGGGATGCCAAACTAACCGACAAACTACTCGCCAAAGCACAATCAAGATATACGTCACTAATATTGGGCAGTCATCATGTAGTCGGGACACAAGTATCAATGGATGAGGCAATTGAATTATATCGTCAATGTCGTATGAAGAATCGTGCACATGGTGCCAAGGTTGTATTAAGTATAACATCAAACGATAATGATGAAGATCAATTAGCATACAAGGCAGCAATTGAGGCAAGTAAGTTGGATACACCCGAGATACCTAACATTGGTCTGATATTAGGTGAAATGGGTTCCTATTCGCGTATATTGAATGAACGATTTACACCAGTGACACATGAAAGTTTACCAAGTGTGGCGGCACCGGGACAATTGACAGCCGCGGAGATTATGGCAGGACGGATGTTAACTGGATTAATACCCACACAGCGATATGCTATATTAGGGCATAACATTGCCTATAGTGTTAGTCCTCAGATGCAAGGATCGGCATTTGTAGCTGTGAAACTACCACATACCTATACCCGAGCTGATGTTGAAACAGTTGAGGAGTTTATTGAAGGTCCGATATGGAATGATGATAACTTTGGCGGATGCTCGGTAACTATTCCACATAAACAGAATATCATTCCACATTTGGATGTATTGACCGATGCCGCGAAAGAGATCGGTAGCGTGAATACTGTGATTGTTAAGAAAGACAAGTTTGGCACTCGAGTGTTGATTGGAGAGAATACTGATTGGAGAGGTATATACAATCCGTTGCAACGGAGACTAGGAGATGATATTGCCGACGACAAGAAGAAGGATACTGATGCTACAACTCAGTATGCTTTGATTCTCGGAGGAGGAGGTACCGCAAGAGCAGCTGCATACGCAGCTAGTAAGTTGGGCCTCGAGCGTATCTACTTCAATCGTACTCCCGAGAAGGCACAAGATCTAGCCAACGAGTTTGGCGGCGTAGTTGCAAGTAATCTCTGGCAGTGTACCGAGAGTGAAGACTCACTAGGTTCCATACTGAATCAAAACAATGGCAATGTCAAGGTAGTTATCAGTACCCTTCCCGCTGGTGCTGAATTCGAATTACCCGAATGGATGTTAGAAGTTACCAAGCTTCCGGTTGTATTTGATGTGAATTACAAACCATACAATACGAAGCTTCTACTCCAAGCCACATCTCAAGGATGTGATGTAGTACGTGGATCTGAAATGTTATGGGAGCAAGGTGTCGGTCAATTTGAATTATGGACTGGAAGAACTGCTCCGTATGGTGTAATGAAGAAGGTTGTTTTAGAGAATTGCCTACCAAAGGAGGAAGATAAGTAGATTTTGAGAAGCCAGAAAGACAATAGAGCAAACGATTGTTCTAATTGAAAGTATAAAGTAAATGAGCTATATATCATCAAAAACATTTCCCTAGCATCCTACAAATATTATCCAAACTAACTATACAGGGGTATACAACAGGTTATAACCTGGTCTATCAATTCATTCTTCATTACAAAACATCCAAAACTTCTATTTCTATCTCTCCTCATCTAGATTATGCTCGATATGTTGTTTTACTCACAATACGCTTGTGACTAGAAACGGGTTTATCTGTATTAGAGCTAATATCTGGTGCTGATAAGGCTCTCATGTGAGGTTTTGGTTGATCAACAGTAACAGGATTTTGAGCATAAAAAGATGACCACCAAGAAGTCGATGATGACTTTTGATTCTGTACTGCTTCGTTACTCGCATCAATCAACCCCTGATCTATCCTCATACTTCTAGAATCATCAAGACCAGGCTCGATTGCAGTAATAGGTTTTCGATGTGTAGTAGTGTTATAGCTATTTGCATTTGCATGATGAGAAGTCCTATGCCTTGATAATGAAGTTGAGGATTTGGATGATTTAGACTGGATATATGATAGTAAGAAGTATGAGATCTTGCATCAGTAAAGAATTTTATCAACATCCGCAAGTCTCGATGCACTTGCATCTGATACTGATGATGACCCTAAAGATACTTTCCTAATGTGTTGAGGAGATGTGCTAGTGGCGGCGGCAGTATCAGTACCACCAAACCATGAAGAAAAGGGCATACTGCTGTTGTCTGTTAATCTATAGTCCTACTGTCTCTATTTGATGAATATCATATCCAATAATAAGATCTTCATCATCAAAAAGCAAAGCTGAGCATTTTTTTGACAAAGATACCGTATCTTTTTGGCTAGCCTACAGGCCTTCTTTCCGCCTCCACTCATGTAACATCATATCATTGATAATATATCTAATGTATAAACGCGATGTATAGTAGGCTAGACTAATATAGACGCAATGTGTTGAGGATAGAAATTGATTATCTTAATGATGTGATAATAATATCTCCCTCGTTACAAACAAGTGTTCAAATCCCCTCTAAGAGGATATCATGAACTAAAGTAGCAAGGAACTTATGTTCCGTGCTGATGAAAGCATTTGGCCCCCCTACCCTTAAATAAGGTCAGTTAAGTCATGAAAGTTGACGAGATGGGAAAGGGAGGCTCCTCAGCTTAGTATAAACAAATTCATATTCTCTTGGGGGTAATTTCATAATATATAGGTAGACTATGCTACCAAGACATGTATCATGTGTGTGGGTGGTGGTGTTAATAAGGATGATAGGTCCACCACCCTCACACATTATATCTTAAGGCGCCTTGAGACGATATCTTCCGAAAAACTTACATTCCAAAGGCGGAGAGGAGACTGCGAGGGTTATTTGCCTGTTTGGCTGGAGTAACCGAGATGAAACGAATCTCCATTTGTTGCAGTTTGGCATCAATATCTCCAACTTGTGGATTCCCTCTTACCCTGTTACCTGGCAACATATCCGGATTAACACCCTGCAACAAATCGAACATATCTTTTACTTCCTTGTCTTTATCAAGTGGTGATGGCTTGTAGATCATGTATCCCACACCCTCAGCTCCATTACACTTCCATTGCCATTCGCGGCCTCTCATACCACGTTGAGAAATCATCATTCTTGCCCACTCTCTTTCGAGAAAGACTTCAACGTTGCAACGGTGTGGCTTTACAGTTCGGAGTAAGTAATCAATCCAGCAACGTTTGCTCCGTCCCTTTTGTCCATGCTCTCCCAATCTACAACCCACACTAAACCTTGTTGCATCTTTCCATATTTCATTAGGATCACTCCTCTTTTATGGGTTTAGATATTTATTAGTATATGTTGTGTGAGATATGTATCACAAACATGTAATATTATATAAAGAACATAATAGATAAAAGAACACATGCACTTACAAATGTACCATACCACGCTCCGTCACTGACTAGCCACTTCGATAGATCATTAATATCCTCCTCAACACACTCCATTGTCTCTTCCAACGTATCCGTTGATACAAATGTACCAGGTCTATTATACCTCAAATTAGCTAACCGAATTTTATCCAATAAACAATCCACAATCCTCTCTCTTGTTGGGAAAGTATGTTGATATAATATATCAATATGTACATTATCAACTGTAGTATCAATTTCATCCATTGTTATTGGTTCTTTTAAGTGTTTAAATTGACGTCGATGTTGATGTTGCATATGGTATATATCGAATAAACTTTCGGTAATGACTGTGTTTGCATAATGATTGGTAAGGCTGAGGCAAAACAGTTCACGTGGATTTAAGTAGGATAGGAGTGGTGTGCCCACGGCTGATATGATATTATCAAAGATTATAGTAGTATCAGTAGACATTATTGTTTATTCTATTGTCTTATTGTTACCTAGTTATGTTCATTCTATTGAAATTATGTGCACCTTCTCAAAAAAATATGAGAGTGTGCATTTTTCTTTTGAGAAGGTTCAGAGGGAGCCAAGAGTTTGAGGGGGGTCTAAACAACAAAGTAACATATCGAAGATTGTATGGTAGTTAGTCAGCAAAGACAGAGTTGTGGCGGTGGTAAAAAGCTATTGCAATAGAAGGTATACATCATCATTCACATACACATCATCAAACAATACAGTAGTAAGTAGTATGGTACTTCGACAACTACTACTACCAAAGGAAGGAGGTGGATCACTCCGTCGTTTCATAGGCATGCGACAACGTCTATTCAAAGATCAATGGCAAGATAATCGACCACTACGAGGTCCAGTACCATTGTTTGATTTTAGAAGACGTGATGATGCCGCAGACGTTCGAGATTCATTACAACCCGGTAGAACTCGAGGATTGTTCGGTGGATGGCGAGTATCGGATGATAGTGTTATTGGTGGATATAGTACTAGTCAAATGGATTTCATAGAAGATGATAAAGAGGAAGAAGATATAAAGGACAAATCACCACCATATCTACGATGGTCAGGTACTATATCAACAGATATTAATCATCAATCACAATTAGCAAAGAATGTTACACGATCGGGATTTGCAGCAGTATTATCACCTGAATTTCCATATGCTGCAAACTTGGGTAATAAGTATAAAGCATTAGAAATATGTTGTCGGACTGATGGACGAACATACGCAGTTAATTTACATGTCGAAACAATGTTCCCAGAAGATATGTATCAAGGGTTTATTGTTGGTGGTACTGGAGAACAAAGCAGTGCAGAAGATGAAAATCTATCACAAGAGAGAGATTACACAAATAGGGAGGAAGATAAAACAGAAGAAGTAGAGGAATTACCAGAAGAGTCATTAGATGTACGAAAACATTTACAAAATCGACGAGATCTAATCCGTCGAACGACATTATCATCAGATGATCATCCATACCATGGACATCCACCGACTGGATTTCAAAGATTTATATTACCATTTAAAGACTTTGCATTAACATCTCGTGGAAGATTACGATTGAATCAACGTGATTTAGATGGCGCAGTTAATATTGATGCAATTGGTTTTACATTAATGGACGGTGTTGATGGTAGCTTTTGTTTTGATTTAGTCAGTTTGAGAGCTGTTAATGTATTGCAGGGCGAGGTAGTTGGTAATTTAGAAGATACACTGAAAGAGGAGGAGTTTGAGAAGAGAATACTGTCAAGTAGAGAGCCCAAGAAGAAGAAAGATAACGATTCTAAGACAGCTAGTGAGAAAACCGACAGTAAGTCATAAACCACACATCTTATGTGCATTATCCATTATCTTAGTAGTCATTAGCTTTCAATATCTTGAAAGATTCATCCCATAATTTGTCTGCAACCTCTATCATCCGTTCCCTGCTCAGGTCCTCTCTCCAAAAATACATTGTTAACGCTTCTTCTGTTTTGCCTAAAGTATTCATAATGATGCCGCCATCGCTTAACTTTCTTCCTTCAGATAGACCGTCGAGTAGCTCGGCATCAGTGGATAAGATTGCATTAATCATCGGCAATACACCGACGTTGGCGCTTCTCATCCAACCTAAACTAGTTGGAGATAATTGAGTTTGCATCCATGGCTGAATGCTAGTTCCAACCCAACCGAGATCTATTGCTACAGACGTAGCATGAGGATGATGACGAGGTATTTGAGTTGCATGCAGCACATTTGCCAATTTACTTTGAAAATAAGCTGCCGCATCATTAGGTGATCTAATACCTGTGCTCAGATATTCATCATCAATACAACCCGGTCTGTGTATATCTGGGAGCAGCTCAAGAACAAAAGAAGGTACAAAAGCAAATGGCAGAGCACAGCAATGGTGTGTACCAGATGATGTGTAAACAACTCTCAACCTAGGGTGTCCCTTCAATAGTTGTTCACTCAGAAAGAAATGAGCCAAATGCATATCATTGAAGGCAGGATTAAGCCCCATGTCGTTCACAGAACTCTTGTCTACTGGTGCGTATCCTGCGTTGTTAAACAATACATCCACTTCCCTACCTTCCAAATGAGTTGCAAATGATTTGACTGAATCCAAATTAGCCAAATCAATGAACATAGGAGTAACACTTCCATTGGATTTTGTTGCAATAATCTCATTGTTGATTGTGTTTGCCGCCTTGGTACACTTTATTTCTGATCTACATCCCATTATCACATGTGTACCATAACTTAGTGATAACTGCCGAGCTGTTTCAAAGCCCACGCCACTATTACCTAAAGGCATAAGGCAATTTTAGATCAAATGGGTGAGAGATTATTTATGGAGTGAATCAAGTGAAATGATTCTTGTCCTTACCTCCAGTTATTACTACAGTTTTCCCGGTATACATATCATTATTCATATCTGGTAGTGGATTAATTGCGGCGTAATCCAAGACATATATCAGAGCAGCCAATGATATGATTTGCAACATATACTTTTCAACTCGACTATGACATAATGTAAATCTTAAGATGAATGTTCCTATGAAAGCAGATCTACATTCCGTTCTATAGATATAATATAGAGGCACTAACTCTCCTATACGAAAGAATATAAAGCCGATTATGTATACCAATAGACTGATACTAACCATACAGTTGAGTATTGTTAAAACACCATTGCTATTGTTTTGCTTTTTCGAAGAGTCGGGTCGACACATCTTAAAAGAAACCTTAATATATTAAAATTGAAGGTAAAAGAA
>Ga0075439_11918_pt1 | contig 10928 bp, 7 predicted proteins | sample MintriSingleCell_FD_74264 | JGI IMG/M metagenome (GOLD analysis project Ga0075439, IMG submission 74264) | Marine eukaryotic communities from Monterey Bay, USA to study complex ecological interactions - Minidiscus trioculatus JGI Plate_4_G5... | ecosystem: Environmental > Aquatic > Marine >... | reverse complement strand
ACTTCTTGGAGGCCATGGAGAATGCAGGTGTTGTCCTTGAAGACTCTGCTGACTACTACGAGGATGAATATTAAATTGGGTACCTCAAGATGGTCACATGTGTCGTTGCTAGCTGTGGGGGATGAGATATAACTAGGATGGAAGGAGAGATGTATCAAGGTTATAAGGGCAGGCAGGGGAGGATTGTATTGTTTTGTCTTGACAATTATGGTATTGTGTAGGCTACTTAGTTTTGATATAACTTCTAGCCTCAATGACTTAACAACTACCTACTTTGCATCTCCATTCTTCTACTGTACATATAATCAACAAGCTCTATACCTAGTTGATACTTGCAGACTCTTTCACGATCAATTACTATATTTCATCACAGTTTGAATTGCTTCTAAGTTCTTAGATTCACAAGGCATGTAATGCTTCTCAAAAACAAGGCCAAATGGAGTGTCAAGACCACAAACCCCTGTTATACACATAAGCAATGCCAAACAAGCACTATAGTAGCAAGCCTACATCTCTGAGGTACCACTTGATGGCCAAACGTTGCCTGAAAGACGGCAGGAATCAGGATTTTTGCCAAATCTGAGGCAAGAAATCTATGGGTGTAAAAGTATGATGGAGGGCCCTACAATCATGCTGGGAGTATTTATCACCCTGTTATACATGTAGGCAATGCCAAACAAGCACTGTGGTAGCACCTACATGATGGCCATACCACCACTTGATCACCAAACCAAACTTTTTGACAGGAAATTGAATTTTTGCCTGATCTGAGGCAAGAAACACGAGCAGTAAAAGTATGGTTGAGGGCACTACAAACACACCGTGAGTATTCATGATCTTGTTATACACCCATACAATATGGTTTGATGAATTTATAAGCATATGGGTGCGAAATGCTGTTTGCCCTAGACATCAAGTTATTCTGTTTTAGTATTCATTCCACATGGAAGCATGCCTTACGACATAAAGAGTGCTGACAACATCGAGTTAATTTGATATTGTAGATAAACTACATACAATATATCGGCGCGGGATAGAGATTATGACGAATCAATAGCGGATGAGAGGATTAGTAGTTCAACAACAACAACAATAACAACAACAGCACCAACGACGAATGATAACAATACTATGGAAACATCAACAGCGGCGAATGATAACAATACCATGGAAGCAGATGTTAATGTGGCTACAGCATTTCGTACAACCGAAGCATATCTCGTTCAATCACAAGTATATGATGCAACAATTTCTAAACCCTGGTATAAACAACGACGTGTTCAGGTTCTAACATCCATATTGGTATTGATTGTTGCGGCATTATCTATTGCTTTTGGTATCATGACATCAAAACGAAGTAACGAAACATCAATTAATCCATGTTTTGAAACGTTTGGAGAATTAAACTTGGCCGTTGATCAATACATTAATGAGCAAAACTGTGTTAATGATGATAAATGTCAAGTGGGAAGAATATACGGATGGCCAGTGAGTTGTTGTGTTATATCATATGTTTAGAAGATAGATGGGGGTTAAGTGCACATGATATGTGCAATCACATGTAAAACTAATCTACTATATCTCCTCCGTCTATCCCATAGATGAACACATGGTGCGTTGGCAATATAACAGATATGTCGTTCTTGTTTGCACGGATGACAACTTTCAACGAGGATATTAGTAAATGGGATGTGAGTAACGTCCAAGGCAAGTATAGTACAGAAGAACTCTATTCATGATATGTCTTACAACTTCACTTATGTACCTCATCAACCCTTTGCACTTTACACAAGACATGGATTATATGTTTTCCGGTGCTACATCGTTTGACGGAAACGTTAATGGGTGGAACACCTCTAGCGTTACAAACATGGCAAATGTATTCAGTTTTGCGAGATCATTTAGTGGTGACGTGTCAGGTAAGCAGAAGAAGAATTTGTAGTCTATGGGCATATGGTTGTTGTACTTTTAATGATACTAATCACCCCCGACTGACCTCTCTCACCTTGTAAATCGTTCTTATTGCCTAGATTGGGATGTATCTAGTGTTACAACGATGAATAGCATGTGAGTAAAAGGTGGCAAGGCAATATGCATTCTTACTTTTCGAACTTATCTCATTCTCGCCTCAATTTAATTGTCACAAGGTTTGACCGTGCTACTAATTTCAGCAGCGATATCTCAAGATGGAACACATCGTCCGTCACGTAAGTCTTGTATTGCTGTTGTTCTTTGTCCATCATGATATGACTAAGATACACAAAATGCTCACCCTCGCCGCTTATACTTTCCATTGCCTCATTTCTCATAGGAAGATGAACGACATGTTTAGGGGGGCGGTAAAGTTTAATGCTGACATATCTAATTGGAATACATCACGGGTGGAAACAATGAGGTGAGAACCTCGGGTGATTATCTGTATCGTAATGCTGAATAGTATTCTTCATGTCTCACCGTTGGATACTCTATTAGGGAAATGTTTGAGAATGCTCGATCGTTCAACATCGACCTATCTAGATGGTCTATCTCAAGCTGTTCAAACATGAACGACATGTTCTATAATGCCACTGCATATAATCAGGATCTATGTAAATGGAGAGATAGTGGCTTTCCATATGAAAGGGCGGGTGGAATCTTTTTAAAGTCAGGTTGCACCTACACAGATATGCCTAGAGAAAAGAAAGGCGGACCCTTTTGTGCATCAAACTGTTCATCCCGACCAGAGTAAGAGCATTAAGTTGCCTTGGATACGAACTTAATATAAAGTAATGATAAACACTTCTACAAATCTATTGTACCGATTAATCTTTTAAGTCTATCCGACGAGGCTTTTCTTTAGACCTCTATATCCCTCTTCTCTATTGATACCTAGCCCCCGACTTCCTCTTCTCTATCACTTTTATCATAATCGCCATCTGTTGAATTTCCCAATGGTTCTAATTCAATCTCAAAACCAAACCCTGCACCACTAGTACCATCGTCACCACCAACAGTAAAACCAACAGATAAATCAACATAGATGTTAATCTTTCGTTTATCTTGTGTAATGATCCAAGGCTCCTCCTCTTCTTCACCCGTCTCCCCGTCACTATCAGGATTGTAGATTAATCGAACGACACTGCACAATTGCACTTCATTTGTTTCTGTATTCCATATGTTACTACTCGATAACAAACTCTTATCTAAATCATACTGCAATGTTAACATCTCATGATCGTCATCACTCTCTATACTATCCACATTTGATGTTATGTTAATAATTGACAATGGTCTATTCAAGATTCCAGTTATTTGTGATTCACAATCAAATGCTAATAATTCTACTTCATATTGACGATTGATACCCATTTCATATTGTAATTCTATTTCATGTGGACTATCGATACCGAAATCTACATCCATTCCTATGTAATTTAGATCCCAATTCCTCATTGCATTCTTTTGATATTAACATAAATAGGGAGATAGAGATTATTATTGTTAAGAGAGATACGTACACAACGAAAAACGTTAGACTTAGAATATTGCAATATAACATATGGATCATGGATACAGAAAGATATATAGATTTACACAAACGATATATTACTGCTGACTTACCGATGGTGATTGAGATGGAGAAGTAGTTGTTGTAGGATAAGCCGTACTAATGCCACTTCCACTCAGATAATCTGTCTCAGCTCTAACATTAGATGAATTGGAGCGCGTATCCTTCGTCAGAGGTACAGATACTGCAACGATAACAATGATAACTAAAGCACATATTGCAATAAGAATAAGTTGTTTGTATTTTCTATAGAATGATTGCTGCGGTGACGATGGTAATGTCTCTTCTGTCTCTTCAATGTTCATGTTGGTTGTCGCTGTGTTGTGGTTTGCATTTACTATTCCGCTAACATTATCTTCGTCGTTCAGCATTGTTACTGCTTGCTGCTGCCCTTCTTCTGGTGACTTCTATATATCTAGCATCATCATATCCTTGCTATTGTGTCAAATCAAATCAGTAGGTATAGTAGTGGCGGCTCTAAATCTCAAAGTTGTAGCTCGTATGCAAGGACCCTCAAACATCCAACCGCCACGACAAAAAATATCTTCATCTCGACTGTCGTGCTATCACTCGAGCTCCAAGTAGCATAACTAAGAGTGTGGATTAGATCTCTATTGTTGGCGGATATAACTCATATGATACCATAGAAGAGCTGGATATGATATGAATAATACTTATTTCCTAACATGATATAGACTCGTCACTTGTGGTATCCTCTCATTTCACATATATATATGTAGCTCATAAGATATGAGCGTCTTTGATCGGATAGTATTAGTATTAATAGATCTGTGTGCAAGTCTATTGTACACGTGCATATCAACAATAAGTTCTTAACATTGTTATTGTATTGTTGTTTTGGCTTGATATTGATAAAGCCGAAGGCGTAAGGTTGATTATGGGTTAGGTATCCCAAGTATCATTTGATTCACCGATACCCCAAGTTCTTGCACAGCTTTGATTGAAGAATATCTAAGGTTATATACTATTCACTTATACTGAAGTTATGTATAACTTCAGCGTCAACTAGAATTAGCTATCCAACAACTGAATAGTGTCCACTTTGTTCTGTCTTCCTCTCCTTCTTCTGGCAATGATTAGAAGTATCATCACAGCAGCGACTTCTTTCATCTGAATGTGTACTCCTTTCATCATCAGCCATATTACTTGATAGCTCGTCACTCCTATTATCACTATCAATACTCTTATTTAGATAATGATTGTTATTGAAGAAGTTATCGAAGGATGATCGTCTAACTATTGGTGGTGGTGTCAATGTACTTCTTGACTCTTCTAAACGTCGTTCTTCATTATCATTTGAGCTATTGCCATTTTGAGATGGTTGCACATTGTTGTTGTCTTTAGAAGAGGAGGCGGTATAAGCAGTAGCACAAGTAGACTTTTTGCTATCTTTCCCGTTGAGAGATTTGTAACATCGCCTCGTCGATTGAACAAGATCTTCATACATAATCATAGACGACGACGACATATCATACCGCTCATTCATATTATCATTGCTGCTCGACGAATCTGCATTGTCTTCGTCTTCTTCTTTATCAAAGTCTGTAGACGATACCAACTTGACCGAACTCGTATCAACATTGCCCGAAGATGATTGTAATGCATGCTCGTGTCGATTGTTGATAGGCATATCGTGCGGTGAATGTCGTCCTCCTGTATCGTCATCGAGTGCCTGTTGAATAGTTGCAGCTTTATATGCCAGCTCTTCTTTATGACGCCGTCGTCTCTGTCGTTTAGATATAATATCTTTATTATAGCAATGTTCATTTATTGTATGTTTGTGGCGACGATGTCCCTGTATAGGTTCACGAGCTTGACGATTACTTCTATCATTGACAATATTATTAGATGATGGCTCTGTAGTATCATTTCGTCGCTTCCGCTTACTACCGCCAATCATTCGTTCATCATCATATGCATCATTAGACCGACGATGCAGTTTACAAGAAGCATTGGTCGTTGCCATTTTCTATATTAGGCAGGATATATCGTCGAGTGGCGAGTGCTGGCTGTTGTCGTCCAAGAGTTTGATAACTGTATATTGAGACCACAACTAATGAATTTATGCGGTGCTGCTGTTATCTACTCGTATCACAAGGCGGAGCATGATGTGGTTGATACAAGGCCTAAAAAAATGACGATAAAAGAGATTTTGTCACATCTTTCTCAATCTAGTGTGACGCTAGGTGACGTGGCTTTATTACAACTTTGGTATCAATTATTTGTGGTTGAATGAATTGCGCTTTGAGATTACTAACAAAAGAGACAACTTCTATCATTGCGTAACAAATCAAACCGTTCATATCTTTTTATTCGTGGTATTCTAACACCCCCGGCCCCGCTCCCCACTCTCAACTAATTATGGCGGCGGCGGCACCTCCACCATACACACAGTATCATATCAGCATTGATTATCATTAGCGATTTATTAGATAGTTAGTAGTAGAGTTGATTATCTTTTGCTCGAGTAGACTACACATAACTACTAGATTGTACTAACGTATAAAGAGTACATGCTTAAACAACACGCTGGCAATACTAGTATATATACGATGAGTACATCAGAGTTGCAATAATAAGGAGATTGACGGTAAATCAAAATCAATATAATGAGCACGCCCGATAAGATTTGTACCGATAGTTGCAAAGGCAGTGATGATGCATGTAATGTGAACGATATGTTACAAAACATGAGTATGACAGATAAAGATATGGATAATGTATCGATATGTGCCAATTGTGGCAAAGAGGATGCCAACAATACATGCAACAAATGCAAAACAGTAAAGTATTGCAACGCTGCCTGTAAGAAGAAACACCGACACAAACATAAAAAAGAGTGTGAGGAACATAAGAGACTAGCCGCTGAACATGCCACTAAGTTACGCAATGAAGAACTCAGGCTTGCAGCTGAGAAACACGACGAAGAACTATTTAAACAGCCTCCACCAGAAGAAGATTGTCCAATTTGTTTCATACGATTGCCACTAGGCACGGGAATGACTTACATGTCATGCTGTGGAAAGAGAATATGCAATGGATGTATCCATGCACCTGTCTATGATAATCAAGGCAACTTAGTTGATATTAACAAACAAAATGAGTGCCCTTTTTGCAGAGATGTGGCCCCTAAATCAGATGCGGAGATAATCAAAAGGACAAAGAAAAGAGCGGAGAAAGATGATCCCTTTGCAATATACAAGCTTGGGGTATGGTATGATAACGGGTTGTACGGATATCCACAAGATTGTACCAAGGCATTAGAACATTATCACCGTGCAGGAGAGCTTGGTGATGCAAGAGCTTATAATAGTATTGGCTATTCTTATGAACATGGTGAAGGTGTAGGAGCTGATATGAAGAAGGCTAAACATTACTATGAACAAGCAGCAATGGGAGGAGATTCAATGGCAAGACAAAGCCTAGGTAATAGTGAGGTACGTGTAAGTGTAGGTAATATGGACAGAGCTTTGAGACATTATATGATTGCGGTGAAGAGTGGAGAATCTGATTCTTTGGAGAATGTCAAACGATTATACTCAGCTGGATACGCAACAAAGGAAGACTACATGAAAGCTTTGCAAGCTTATCAAGAATACTTAGGTGAGATTAAAAGTGTACAGAGGGATAAAGCTGTTGCGGCACATGATAAGTTCAAATATTATGGATCAGGGGTATAATCTACTTCGGTCTCGGTAGGAGTACATAGTAGAAGAGATCAATAATACAACTATCTAGTAGAGATTTAAGCTCTTAAAGATAAGTAAAAAGTGCACAATATCAAATCAAGTATCCACTCTTTTACTCAATCATATCGAACACACAATAGCCTGAGCAGATTGGTATTAGACCAGTCAGTAGTCTCCTAAGCGCAAATGCAGACAATTCTTCTTTTTATTTTTATTCTTGGTATCTTTGTCATTTTTTCTCTGCCCCCCCCCCATTACACATTAGGTATAATAGGCATCTCTATATCACCATACAGTATTTAGCAGCATTGATTATCATTAGCGATTTATTCAATAGTTAGTAGAGTTGATTATCTTTGTTTGAGACTATATCTCAAATTGTACACATCACGTGTCACGCAACTCTAGACTAAAGGTTTACCTCACTCATCACATCAATAATCAACTAACAACTTCTAACATTATGGGCTCGAGTATTAGTATATTGTACGATAATATAGCATCATTAGCAGTAGCTTCACTAGTGTTATTGATAGTTTGGTTTATGCACAGCAATACTACAACAATAATGCCAGAAGAAGATAATGAGACAAAATTAAGAAGTGAGGAGGTTAATGATAGGTTGAAGAACATGAATAGCACCGCCGATCAAGAAGATAGATATACATCAATATGTGCAAATTGTGGCAAGAAAGGCGATGATAATAGTATGAACATATGCAACAAATGTAAACAAGTGAAATATTGCAACGCTGCTTGTAAAAAGAAACATCGATCAAAACATAAGAAAGATTGCGAAAGACTTATCTCTCAGTTACATGATGAAAAGCTATTCAAACAACCGCCACCGGCAGAAGATTGTCCCATTTGTTTTATACGGTTACCGACACTCATTAGTACGGGGGGTAGATACTTTACCTGTTGTGGAAAGACAATATGCAGCGGATGTGTTTATGCGCCTGTTTATGATGACCAAGGAAATATTGTAGATGATAAAAAATGTCCATTTTGCAGAGCTCCATCACCAGAAACAGACGAGGGATCAATAGAAAGATTAAAGAAACGAGTGAAGCTGAACGACCCTACAGCATTATTCAATCACGGAATTTACTATGAGAAGGGGCTAGACGGATACCCACAAGATCAGGACAAGGCATTAGAATTATGGCATCGGGCAGGAGAGCTTGGTTATGCTAGAGCATATGCCAGTATTGGTTACGCATATAGTAATGGAATAGGAGTAAGAATTGACAATGAGAAGGCTGTCCATTATTATGAACTATCTGCTATGGGAGGGAGCGCAGAGGCAAGGTGTAATTTAGGGTTACTAGAGCTCAAAAAATTGAATATGGACAGGGCTCTAAAGCACCTCATGATTGCGGTGAAGAGTGGAGAATCTACTCCTTTAAAGCATATCAAAAAGATGTACTCAAACGGACATGCAACAAAAGAAGATTATACCAAAGCATTACGATCATATCAAGCATATCTGGGTGAGATTAAGAGTCGACAGAGGGATGTGGCTGCTGCGGCACATGATGACTTAATATATTATGAATCAGGGGCATAACTACCTATAAAACGAAGAGATTAATATAGTTAGATGTAAGAAGTAAAAAGTGCACATCATATGTTCAAGTATTCACTCTTTTACTCATCATGTCGAACACACAATAGCCCCCCCCCCCCAGACACGATAATGCTACGTGAGCAGAGTAAAGAGATACAAGATATATCCACCAATATTAGAAACAAAGTAACATAACACATGTCTTCAATATAGATTGGTTCAAGATTAGATCAGTCAGGGATATTTATTACTTAACTAATGATTCTACCTTGATGATTGATTTCACCAGCTGCCCAAGAGCTAGCGCTGGTATATAAGCTAGATTTTTTGGCACTTCAATCGTCTCACTTACAAACATTGCAACTTTTCGTACCCTTTCGGATAGCTCAACTTCCGAACTACTATCATCACTATCCAACAATAGCAAATGTATAACCTCACGTAATGCCTCATCAATACTATCTTCTGTCATATCTAAACTTGATACCGCAGCTGTGGTAATCTCATTTTGATTTCGTATCAAGTATAATGCCACCTCTTCTAATGGACTGTCTCCTAACCAAGGTCTAGTTGAACTATACTCTTCCCAAAGTTTGTCAGCATTTGGATTCTTCTTCAACCACCATCCAAACTTCTCCGGCACCGGCGGTAAGACTGCCTTTTGATCATTAGATACTGCCCGTTCATTATTATGTATTGTAACTGCTTTTTCTAAACACCTTCTCCAATGTCGCTCATCTCCTCGGACACAACATGAGTATGCTGGAAGTTGTCTTTCCATGGTTGCATACCACTTAGCCACTTCTTCATATGTCGATGATCGAGGATTGCAACGTTTATCATTTGGAAATAGTAATGGAAGTTGTATTGCATATCGTTCTAAGTACGGAGCCCAAATCATATCAGTAGCCGTTACATCCTTCCCACATAAGTAATTGCCAAGATAATACTCTTCTTGCATCTCATCCACTTCTTCGATACTAACACAATGAGAACTTCTAATCACTATTGTTCCATCCTCTTTAAACATATATGGTGCTAAATCCATGAATGCAGGGTCAGAGTTTCGTGGCATAACTCCTATATAGATGCACGTCATCAGGTTGTGATGATGAAAGAGAGGAGAAATAACTTTTGTTAGTTCTGTCGTTAACAAACGTAAAGAAGTACAAACAGTGGACTTACCTGGTAATCTCATAATGTTACATCGTGCTGCGTCTACTGCTGCCGAAAGTTTGGGGTAGAATTGTGGTGGTGTATCTGGATATCTTTTTTGTATGTCTTCGAGTATTTTGATTGCATCTGTGGTTTCAACGCTATTGTCGTCATCATCTGGCCAGACTATCCGCGGTACCAATCCGTCTTCATCTTTTGATACCAGTATTGTCAAGTAATCTATATTCTTACATTCCAATGCTAGCCATACCGATTGAGATGCTGCACATATACAATCCTTATCTCTATATAAAATCGGTTGTTGCAAATTATTCTCCTTTATATCGTTGGGCAATACATCGTGATAGATTGGGGGAGAAGGTTTGGATAATGAAGGTGTAGCATATAATTGATCCCATGATGGAGTTGTAGAGAAGGCTGATACAAAGCTGATAAGAGTAGTGGCTAGTAAAAGTTGGGAGAGGAGCATTTTTGATAAAACTGATATTGAGGGTATCATATATCGTTTATCACCTGTCGGACGCTAAAAAAATCTGCCACTAATACCTTCTACTACTGCTGCCGCTGCTGCTACTTCACAGCTGTATACGCTATCCACAACGCCTGCAATACAATAGACAACTAACGTCAAACGTCATTAAAAATCATTTGAATGTTGTGAATAATTGTCAATGCGAGAATGAAATAGCGAGCAAACATCCAAATTAACTATATTATCTAGAACTTGAGACAGAAGAAGTCAAGCACTGGGGTTCATATCAATACGCCGTCTTTGATAACTGCAAATAAATCAAGGAGCTAGATTTTCTAAGATGACTTTAGACTTTAGCTTACTCGCATCCTTTTCTACTTAACTGATGAGAATCCCTCCCCTTCTTTGAAATCTTCTTTAACCTTGACCCCAACATTAAGACTAATTGTTCAA
>Ga0075439_16007_pt1 | contig 10933 bp, 7 predicted proteins | sample MintriSingleCell_FD_74264 | JGI IMG/M metagenome (GOLD analysis project Ga0075439, IMG submission 74264) | Marine eukaryotic communities from Monterey Bay, USA to study complex ecological interactions - Minidiscus trioculatus JGI Plate_4_G5... | ecosystem: Environmental > Aquatic > Marine >... | reverse complement strand
TATTCTGGCCGAATAAATCATCGAGAGATAGAGCTGAAGTTCTACTAAAACCGCTACGTGATATGATGATAAACAAGGCTAATGATTCGCTTAAGGTGATTGAAGTTACAGAAGAAGTAGAGGCACAAGTGCTCAAATATGCAATGCAAAAATCATTCAAGAGCAGCAATACCTCCTCAAAGGCTATGAAGCTAGTAGCACAAGAGTCTCGACGAATGTTTAGTACTGCTCCCATGCAAAAGCAACAAGAGCAGTTCGAGAATGCCTTGGTTGATAAATCGGACAACTTAATGGCATGTGGTGGCAGTATATTAAAGATTGATGATCATGACGGAGTTTACGGTCTTGAAGTACCAGAAAAGCTGTTTTGGAAGGCATTTGTCGAGAGGAATGATATCACTAGAGATGAAGAAACTGAGACAGGCAGAAAGTCAATGCATGAGTTCCAGGTTATGAATCTTGAGACGTTGAGAAAGAAACAGAAGAACAGTAAATCATTACGGAAGTTGTCGTTATCTGAACCTAAGCCAGTTTTATATCATGCTGGCTGTGGTAGTAAACAAGAGCCTTTGGACGACGCCAACCCTCTGTGTCCTCTGGGCCTGCTCATGGCCTATGAAGAGGAAGGTGGCACAACTTCAAAAGTGACTCCAGTCGTATCAGACTTCGATTGCTTTCTTGTTGGAACTAGAGGTGTCGAGTTCACGGAGCCCTTGGCACAGACAGAGCGTGATATGCTTTCATCGTGCGTTGACGACATTGAAGGGATATTAGAAACCAAGTTAGAACAAGGTGTCAGTTGGACAACGAGATGGCTAGAAGTTAAGAAGAAGAGACTGAGAGATGGATTTGCTCTTGAAGAATGCAAACGATTTGGATACGCTGATCCGAAGTCATACACTATGATGAAGGGAGCAGTGCATAGGCTTAGAGACACTGGTGCAGTGCGGTGAGTTTTAAAGTCTTCTTATCAACTCTTTTATACTGTTTCTTCTCACACTCCATTCTTCATGATACTCGACGATAGACATGGACCTGAATGCTTCAACTACTCATTTCCACAGGAACTGGATGACAAGTTTCTCGTTATTAGTGACACTCTTGAAGGGAAAGTACCGGTAAGTAATTATCATCCTCTTGATTGCCTATACAATTATAACCTCACTCACATGTACTCTATCATCAGTGGAAGTATGTTGACTCAAACGAGCTTAAAGACATCTTATCAGAGAGAGTTGACGAAGGTTTTACCTTTCCAATGAACCCAGCGTGGATACTAACAAACCCCAATTTCAAAGAGTTATACGACAAGCTCATAGCAAGTGATAAACCGAACGTGCGCGAATCAATGTCAATCTGGTACCCCAAGGATATTCAAAAGCGTATGCATCAAATATCAAGCAAATACCCCGATGGCTTTATGAGCAATACAAAGCCAAGTCGTGATAGAACGAGTGGTAACTCATGTGACCTTGCCCAGATGGAGTTGAAACGATACAACGTTCGGAGAAAGGGTCAGAGCAAGCTTAGAAGAGCATTGACTCGGCAGAGACTAAAAAAGAATAAGACACCCACACTCTTTTCAACGACATTGATGATGCTACAATTTGGCAAGGAATCAGAAGTACAAGAGAGTAGGCAACTGTCAATGATTGCTGATAACGATTGTGAAGATGATCAAGAGGATAATGAAATGCCACAAGATATGGGCAAGAAGATGCCAAGACGAAGTAGCAAGTCATTAGCAAGCTCGAACAAGGGTTCTAAAAGGAGAAGCTTTGCCGAGGCCCGAAGAGCAAGTCTAGATCGTATAGCCAAACCCATAAAGCGAGTACTATCAAGTAGGAGATCTAAGAGTCAACCCGATATTAATACTAAATAATAGCACTCTTAACTCTTGAGTTTTATTCGATATTACATTAATGAAGTTTGATAACTACTGTCTACTACATTCAGGGCTCGGGAAGTACCGACTGCAGTTTAAAGAAAGCTGAAGAACCTTGTAACAGACTTCCATCGTTTGCTATCAATCTTGATATTCGTGAGCAATACAGCTCAGGTGTATTATCTTCATCAAGCAAGGCCTCAAGTGATTTGCTTTTTGCAGTATCTTTATCTTTCTCATCATTTACTGGCTGATAGAATACCATAAACTCTGTCATGTATGCTTCTGCACTATAGCTCTTGGAATTGGAGAAAGTCATATACCTTGGAGCTCTGAAGTAAATTGGACCTAACAAGCCTCCGACATATTGGCCTCCATCATAATCAAATATGATTCGTCGCTCCTCTCTCTTTTTCGTTCGTCTAGCTTCGTTGACAACCACCATGCCATCACTTTTGATGTTTGCACTGGATGAGAAAGACGTTGGAGTGCCCATAACCTTTCCATATGTATAGGACTGTGAGATACCTTGACTATAGTCCCAGTTGAAGTGTAACGCTACCTTTTGAACTCCCATTGACCAATTTGCAAATCTGTCTTCATCTCCATCATCTTCTTTCTTGGCAAACCCTTTATCACGAGATTGACGAGCACGATATAGTTGTGGTGATAGTGGTTCCCGCACAAAAGTATCCCCAAGCCAAACACCTGAAGTCAACCCAAACATTCCCAAATTATGCATTTCCATTTCTGTGTTGGCATTATTGTCGGCTCCAGATTCCATCACTCGTTTGTTGTGTTTGTCAAGCGCCTCCATCAATCGTTCCATTTTATCATCAGAGCTAGAGTCTTGATCTATTTCAAGTAAATCCAAAGGTGACGATGGTGCTTCTTCTGATGGAGACTCTTCAATCATTTGTGATATAAAGTCTTGGGCATAATCATCTTGCTTCTCTTCTTCTTCAGGCATTACTTTTGTCTCTGTTGTAAGTATAACACCAAGCAATCTTAAACTTTTCTCTGTATCAGTCTTCTTCTTAGCTTTCCTAGCTGCCATTACTGCAAAATCTTCTTCATTGTCCGTATCATCGTTGCTATCACCAAATAATAAAAAGCACCGACATCTCTTTGTTTCTGATATGGCTAAGGTATGTTCAATCAAACAAGTTACACCCTCAATACCTCCCAATAGTGATTGTGGCAGTAATGGTAAGCTTGGAGAGTCCTCAGAAGAACCTTTAGATATTCGATCATCAAATGAATAGCTTGCATCAGCAGAATCGACATCCGCATTTTCATTTAATGATATCGATCTAACAAAGGGTATACTTGACTCATCAAATTGTTGTATTGATTCAACTAATCTCAATCCTTTTCTTGACAAATCACTTTCAATTTGTACATTTACTTTGTATGGTTTGGATATGATACCCTTCTTTAAGCCGGCTTGTCTGTCAATTGGTACCGAGTATGTTATAGCGCCATCAGCGCATTTCCAATATTCTGCTTTTGATTGTTCATTTGATAGCTCATCATCAGTCATACCGATAGTATCCAATCCTTTGAATAAATCTCGTATCTGACTATTAGTAGATGATGATTGTGTTGTTTTGTGTATTGTTTCATGAAAGGATGACATTGCATTGTATGCTTCACTCTTCTGTTGATCAATTTCATTTTGTGTTGGTATGTTATCGTTGTTATTATTACTCGACAACAATAGTTTTGATGTGATGGATATTCGATGTGTTGCAAATGATGATGGAATTGTATGAAATGCAGCAACGATGTAACTGCAGAATAGCACTGCTCTAGTTGTTTGCAACAATATCATGATGATGGATGTAATTATACTTAATGAAAAAAGTATACCGATAATGATACCACTGCTGTAGTTACCATATAATATTTTACAATAATGATAACCCAAGTCGTAGCCTGAAATCTAAACTATAACTAACTAACTATGATGATGGATATAAAAAGTAGGCCGAATGATACTATGGCGGTTTCAGAAATGGAAAGTCCTTTAAAAATGGGTTTAAGGTGTATGTTGACAGTATACCAATCGTCTTCTTATTGAATATATATGGATGGCTATCTAATACATAGTCATTCAAGGCTGTGAGTGAGTAATCTCAGTATAAAATCCCTTAGCGCTCTAGACTCTAGAGTCCCAAAATATTTAGTTACCCATTTTTTTTTAAGTGCACCATGTGTTCAAAGAACTTTCAAAGTATTATTCTACATTCTACATAGTTGTAATATACAAAGAGAGTAGAGAGGGAATAGTAGTGTGCAAATTTACTGCAGTCTTTACATTGCAATATTATAGAAGTAAGGGAAAGGAGTATTGTGCAAGTGTATTGAAGTCTTCAGCAGTCGTTGTTTAATCGGTCAGTCTACACTGGAGGAAGGAGTACAGTGTAACATAAAAAATTAGATGATTCAATCAATCATAAATCGCCAAGCCCTACGGGCCATTCGTCGAGGCAATACGTCTGCACAACTTGATAAAGTACGATGTATCTCATCATCACAACTAACAATCAATAGTTGTACCACGGATATACCTGATATGCCACCCAAAGAAGAACTCACATTTGGAAAGACGTTTGCACCACACATGCTTCAAATACATTATGTGAAGGATAAGGGTGGGTGGCAATCACCTGAGATTATACCCTTTCAGGATCTGAAGATTTCTCCCGCAGCTGCTGCATTACATTACGGTATGTTTATCATGATATTGCTGTAGTATATTCTTCTTATAACATGATGTACTCATATATATCTGTCGTTGTGAATACTAATAATATCTCAGGTTTAGAATGCTTTGAAGGTAAGTTTGTTATATTGAGAAATACATATCATATGCACTACTGAGATAATACATAATATGGTATCATATGCACTATTCTTTCAATTACTCAATAATTTTATCTATTACCAATTAGGGATGAAGGCATACAAAACAACCAACGATAGTTCAGATTTACGTCTTTTCAGACCTGATTTGAATATGAAACGCCTAAAGGATTCTATGCATCGTTTAAGTATGCCAGGTTGTGATTTTGATACACAGGAAATGATAAATTGCATAGGAAAGCTCGTCAGGCTTGACAAAGATTGGATTCCAGAGGGCGAAGGCTACTCATTATACTTGCGACCAACCGCCATAGCAACAAATCGGTGCCTGGGGTTAGCTCCACCAGATGACTTGCTTCTGTATGTAATCACATCTCCGGTTGGTCCCTACTTTACCAGTGGATTTGACCCATTAAAGCTTACAGCTGACACAGAATATGTACGAGCTTGGCCTGGTGGTAGTGGTGCTTCCAAAGTTGGAGGAAATTACGCCCCGACAATGAAACCTGGCGCGGAAGCCCTTCTAAAGGGGTATTCACAAATATTGTGGGTATTCGGAGAAGATCAACATGTAACAGAGGTTGGAAGTATGAATGTATTCTTCTTGTTTGAAAAAGAAGATGGAACTAAAGAACTTGCTACACCTCCATTGACAAGAGGAGATATATTGCCTGGGGTTACTCGACAATCTATAATAGAACTATGCAAACAGTGGGGTGAATTTGATGTATCAGAACGAGCCATAACAATGTCAGAGATTGAGGAAATGGCATCTAAAGGACGTTTGCTTGAAGCCTTCGGTGCTGGAACCGCGGCAGTTGTGACGCCTATTTCGCACATTCAATATAAAGGAATCGACATCGAGATACCGGCAACTGGTGAATTGACGAAGCGTATATTTCACAGTGTGATGGACATTCAGTATGGTAAGACTGACTCTCCATGGAGTGTAAAGATATGAATAAGTGGATAGTAAAGTAGACAGGTAAAGAAGTGAATTAGATATTATATTTCCCTATTACTAAGCGTAATAGACATGCGTTATGCCCATCATTCCGATTCTTCCGCTGGCAGGGGTAAGTCTCATTGCAAACTCGTAGTCTTCTCTCTCCCTTTTCAAAGCTCTCTCCTCGTCATTCCAGAGTAGACAAATTCCATTGTTATAGCTCTGATAATGGCACTGTTGCTTATACTCAGTAGAATTCCAGCTAGAGATGACAACACCGTTGACAGCAACCTCGAATCTGAACTCGGGAGGAAGTGGCGGTGGAGGGGCTTTCAACTTTCGTCTCCGCCTTTCATCAATCCGTCCATTGTTGACTTTCTCCCAACCTTCTGTTCGTTTATTAGACTTGTATGCATGAAAATCTTCCATTCTTGCCATGAAGATTCCTTCTGATACATCTTTTAGCTGAAGGACTAGCCACCCACTAAGACCGTCACCCTTCAAGACACCTCTGGCGTCGTTGTGAGCACTCATTAAGCAATGTGAAGACTTTTCTCGATAGCACAAAGCGTTGGATGTCCCATCGCAAAACCCAGAAGGATGCCCATGGGAACTCCAGCCTTCACCGGGTATTATTTTGGTAGCTTTGGTTTCATTTAAGTATCGACCATGTACTTGTATATGTTGCAAATGACTCTGTTTTGTTGATGTAAGATATCTCCTTCTTCTTCTACTGCTATCTAGTGGTGGCAAAGATCTTGCGATTGTTGCAACATCAACTTCTCCCTTTGGCACTCGTTGTGAAGGCATTTGTGGATCACGTCCCGGATAAGTTTGATCTTCAACGTCTATTATACCAGGGATATAACCACTTGGGGCTGGTTTGACAAGTGATCGGATACTATTGTGTTCAGGATCATGCCTAGGAGCCCATTCACCAGCTCCTCTCATTGGTGTAGTACACATTCTTGGGATAAAGGGAAAGAGTTCACCACAGCCTGTTGCCGAAGCATTGACATTTTTAGCCGCTTCTCTTATTATATCTTCCTCTTTCTGAAGATGCCAATATTTTCCATCGATTGGATTGCCATCTTCTGACGCAGCTTTTTCCCATAAAGCCAATGCTTCATCCAGTGCATGAAGAAACAGCAGAGATATCTTCCTGGCTGTAGATTGGTGTACCCAATTGCCTGGATGCCATGATGCCTGCCCGCCAAAGCCTGGATATTGTTCAGTTGGAGGTTCAACATCTACTCGATCAGTCCAACAGGCGGCATTGTATTTCTTGTCAGCGAAGTCGATAGTTGTATTCTTAAACTGAGGGAATATCGCGACTGTATGAATACCCCCGATGTGTACACCTACTTGATCTCTCAACTTGTCCATCATACCTCGCCCTCCACCCATATCAAACAAGATTGGGACACGCTCTCCACTCAATACAGCTTGTCTAAAGAATACGTCTTGTGCCTTGCCATCTTTTTCAGTCATACTACTATCCCACAGCATAAAGTCGGGATCTCCGTAGATGCCGGTACCGGCCAAAGCAGCTTGTAGTGTGCCCATGCCGCCCTGAGCTCTATTGGAACTAACCAATACCATACCAAGCCTATCAAACACTGGTTCCATTACACGTTGGAATTCCATCATATAACTCTGCCAGAAGTTATTACCATGTCCAGCAGCTGCACTGTGCCCGCCCAGATTTACGAAAAAATGATCATTGGTTATCAATGCTCTCAATAGTTTCTTTACTAACGAATTGAAGCTATTCTCATACATCCATGCCACATTCATCTTGCCACCAATTTGTTTTCTATCTTCATTTGTTGCATCTGGAATTTCTATCGCTCCAACTTTCTCAGGCGTGTCCCAACCATATTCATCGGATAGTGCGTCAGTCACTCGCTTGATTAATGCTTTGCCTTCTTTGATAAAATTTGTTATATATATATCATCTGTTTGCCAAGCGTCTTTAGGAAAGTCTTCTTTATCAATCTCACCTAATAATGGATTATAACTCTTTTCTTTGTTATTACCAACTGTAGTCCAATCAACTGTTGGGCGTTGTTTCTTATTCTTTATAACATAATCATCAACAAAGTTCCAATATCCATATGTATCTCGCATTTGTTGTAACTTATTCTTCCATTCTATATTCTCAGTACTTCGTTCTGCATCTGATAACTTTAATCTTTCGTCTGCATATGGACTTAGTTCATAATTATCTGCTGTGTAGTATTCATCACTATCGGTTAGCTTTTGTAATTCTGATTCAGATAGGTCTTCCATATATATTGGATGCAAACCTCCATTAGGTTTGACTTGATATCCAACACCCTTTGGTTTATAATATCGATTGGCACCATATATATTCTCTAATGATGGAGAATGAAAACCAATCATATTATCATTGACAACATCTGCATTCACATTACTATTGATATTACTTGAAGAAGCCGATGTAGATGATTGAACACTACTATTACTTGATGATGATACCACGGATTCTAACTTTGACTCTGTCAAATTGTGATGTGCAACTTCATATGTCGTACCACCCTCAACATCAGCTTCAATAACTGATTCAGTCTTAAAGGCTATGACTAATATGAGTATAACTAGACCAACTAAATTTAATACCAGTAATAATCGTGTACGTTTACCACCATCATTGATTTTATTATAATTTGCAGATGATAATGATCTAGGTGAAGAAGGTGATGTTGGAGGAGTTGTATTGACTGGTAAAGTACGTCGTTGTTGCTTTTGCCGGTATGATCTAAACTGAGATAGTCGAGATGGATGAAGAGGTGGCTTTGTATTGTTGCCATTTTGACTTGTACTGCTCTCTCCGCCAGCTTCATCAGTAATAGCTTCTTCAATCAAGCTCGTTAATTCGACATCTTCTGGTGGATCCATTATTATATTATTATGTCGAATCTAAACGCATACAATACGTATGCCTATTATATTATAAGTTCAGAGATAGTTTTGAGGCTGATCAAAATGATGGACAAACTTCAATGGCCTGTATGGTACAATATCGTATTAATAGCATTGCATTCGCTCGCAATAGTACCATCAATCGAAATAGGGTCAAAATCTTATCTAACAGTCCATACGACGGTATACGAATTGCTTTATTGGCCACGCCAAGGTTATTTCAGTGATACAATGCTTTGAAGGTCACTTGAGAGTAAATTATGAGAGTGAAAGGATACCGCTCTAATAATCATGAATCATCACTCATTGATGACAGTGACAGTGTTGTTTAAGATTAGACAGAATCATACAATATCCGCTACTGCTTTTGCCAATGCCCCAAGTTGCTGTTCTATTCAATACATATATGATGATCCACTTTTACCTAGAAGGATACTGTATCATCTACTCAACTTAGATCCTACATGATAACACATTCATTACTACCCCCACCTACAATCTCAGCGTATCCGCTAACAGATAGTTCCATAGTACTTGGCTTATAACGCACGGTGACACATTCACCAATCATCTGTGATACACCCTGTCGCTTGAAGGCCTTTGTCAATTGACTCTCATAATTACTTCCATTTAAACCAAATAATTCATTTGTATCGAATCCCTGAACAGTATAGTAAGCACCATTTTTAACAAATGTTGACAGTTCTGAATCATTGGGTTGTCCCATTAACGAGGCAAAGGTTTGTTTGCTCGTACCTGGTACCTCAAATCGCCATCATTTGGGTGCACCAGACTGCTCAAATCCAAGTTTCTTCTTTGCAATTTTCAATAGACTACTTCGGAGTTTCATAATCTCTTTGCTATCTCCCGAGCTAACAACTGCCGAAGAAGACAGTTTAGCTGTCGCTACTGCTGTATCATTATTATTTGCAGCAGTATTCGTTAATGTTTTCATTTTCTTACGTGCTTCTTCTGCCTGCTCTTCTTTGCGTCGCTTATTCATCTCACGCTTATGTCTCGCCTGTAATTTCTCACAACTCCGTCACGTCCCACCTTTGATAAACTCGCCTCAACGAGATCATTGTGTCTATAACATTTCATTGGCGGACCAAGTCCAATCCCTCCACCGAAACGTTGACAGGGTAACATTGCAAGATCCGAAGGGGTCAAAAAGTATTGACTTTTAGCATCTTTAGTGGAGACCGGATAGTTGTCCCCGTCAGCCCATGCGTTATATAAATCGCTCATTGTTGACTTTATTTATTTGTTTATCTTATTTGTATGTATTAAAGTAGTGCACCATTGACCTGTGATGGTTATTTTATGAGAACACAAAGTCAGTGCATGTGGCATGCACCACACTAATCACTCTTCATCTATTAGATAGACATAAAGAAAGTTAAAAAGATACCCGCCCTGCCCTGCTATCATGCCCTTCTCCCAAAAAAAACTAAACTAAACAAATCAAACCGTATGCCTCTCATTACTACCTCATAACGGCACCAATTTGATGCGGAATAAGCAGTTTCTCGCCTGGGCACTATTGCTAGTGATATATTGCATCTCTATCGCGCATGCGGTAGATCAATTAGATGCCGACGTCAAAGATACCGATGACAAAATTGCTACAACTGATAACAATAACATCAATGAGGATGATAAACCAGCCACTACATCTACAATACCTTATCATGGACCTGCCCCAATCAATTCTCAACAAAAGGTTGATAATATTGGTCATAATCCAAGCATGCCCAAAACTACACACATTTTCAAGCCTACCTTATCACCAGCTCGTCCACATGGATATACTAATAATAGAGTTGATGATGATTCTTTAAACAGTAACTCCAATACAAATCAAGCAGGTAATACCAACAATTCACCATCATCACCAGTAAATAGTTCCAATGAAAAGCAAATACCAAAGAAACATACTGATATGCAATATCTAATTAAACGCAAGGCATATGAAAAAGAACGACGATACTACGTTGACCCACTAGCACAAATGATTACCGACATCACTACCACATCGAAGGAACTACAATCAGCCACCGAAAATAAGGAAGATGAAACAGTCATTCAAGAATTAAAAGCCAAGCATGATAAGGCCAATGAACGATTAACTTTCTATCAATATAATGATGATATATTAAATCAACATCAATTAATTGAACAAAGAGAAGCTGATATACGATGGGAAATAGAAAAGTTAGAAGAAAAACAAGAAGGTGGAAAGTATTATAATGATATTGATACATTAATTAAAGTACGTAGAAAACAAC
>Ga0075439_12487_pt1 | contig 10934 bp, 7 predicted proteins | sample MintriSingleCell_FD_74264 | JGI IMG/M metagenome (GOLD analysis project Ga0075439, IMG submission 74264) | Marine eukaryotic communities from Monterey Bay, USA to study complex ecological interactions - Minidiscus trioculatus JGI Plate_4_G5... | ecosystem: Environmental > Aquatic > Marine >... | reverse complement strand
TGAATGATTCCCTCTTGTTATTTGCAACAATTAATTATTTCTCTGGGGATTATATTTGGTAATGAAAAGGTGGTATGGTAGATAGTGTGATAGATAGTGTTATTTTTTTACTTGTATGTGAATTTAGGGCGAGGGGGCAAAAACCCAGAAAAACAAACCTGTATGTTGGTGGAAGGACTTACAATCATGCTGATGATAGTGTTCATCAACTTGTTATACACCCATACAATGCCAAACAACCACTATTGCAGCACCAATATGATGGCATACCACCACTTGATGGCCAAATTGTTTTTGTGCAGTTTACATACACACATTTTTGACATTTTCTTTTGTGTCTTTTCTTACTGAAATGCCTCATTCAATCTTTGTTTCTCATTGGAAATTGATTAATTGCATATAGTAGACTACAACAGAATGTTTACTGACTCAAAAATACCTAATATTGAGTGAGTTACATTTTGTTAGTAAAAAAAGCTTTGGGCACGAAGTTTAGTGGTTGGAAGAAAGGCTTTCTTTAGATTAAGAATCAAGAAAGGTGAAGTTTCTAGGGAGATTGACATATGACGTCATAGCAAAAATGAAGGTAGACAGTGGAGTAAAATCACAGCCACAAATTGCTAATTGCACTCATCCGGAAGCTCTTCATTTTTTAGATGCTTTGGTTGGATTATATGCAACAATTGTTTTGTAATAACGATAGTATTAACTTGGAGAACAGCATATCATTATTTTGCTCTATACTCTCATAACTAAATTATTAGGGTATCAAGGAGAGTAAACTCATTTCAAAGAATATATCATTGCAAGATTATCATGGCGTCAATGATGCTAAAGGCAGCAAGTACCCGAGCATTCATTAATAGGGTATCCAATGATGCTGGCAGTAGTAGTGGTAGTAGAATCAGATCATCGATTAGTAGTAGATTGATGTCAACACAAAGTCCTGATGGCGTTAATCCACCGACGGCATTGGCAAAGTTACATTTGGAGGATGGTACTACCTTGACTGGGAAGAGTTTTGGTTGTCATGAGAGTATGACGGGAGAGGTAAGGATAAGATTGTGGTTTTGTTTGCAAATGTAATAAATCATACATATGATATTAGTATTTGCTATCTATTATATCAACTCACTAACTCAAAAACCTTTGCAACAACCAAAAATACATAGGTTGTGTTCACAACTGGAATGGTTGGTTATCCTGAAGCATTGACTGATCCTTCCTATCAAGGACAGGTAAGTATTATTATCATATCATATCATATGTATGATATTATTCCGATGATTGCAATCATTTGTAAGCAACTGTATATCTCTAACACATGATATGCATTCTACCTCTATACTACCTCTATTCTACAGATCATCACACTTACCACACCAATGGTAGGAAATTATGGTGTCCCCGATCGAAACAAGATGGATAAGTTTGGTCTACCCGCAATGTTTGAATCCTCCAAGATACATGCATCTGGATTAATCGTTCAAGATTATTCACACAACTACTCCCATTGGAAGGCAGCATCTTCATTGGGTGATTGGCTCAAGGAGGAGGGTGTGCCAGGCCTGTGTGACATTGACACACGTATGTTAACGAAGAAGATTCGTCAAAAGGGTGCCATGGTTGGAAGGATTGAGGTGGATTTGAATGCCCCTCCGCCAACGTCGTGGGAGAACCCAAATGTTGCACGACACTTGGTACAGGAAGTGAGTATTAAAGAACCAAAGGTATATGGTCAGGGTAACCCTATTAAGATTATGGGTGTAGATTGCGGTATGAAGAATAATATGATCCGATTATTAGTCGATCGGGGGTGTGAGTTGACCGTTGTGCCGTGGGACCATCCATTTGCGGCAGATATGCATAAGTATGATGGTGTCTTCCTTTCGAACGGACCGGGTGATCCAACATACTGTAAGGAAACGATTGCACAGTTGAAGCAGGCTATTTCTGTTCCTGACAGTGAGGTGAAGCCCATCTTTGGTATCTGTTTGGGTAACCAATTGTTGGGTATTGCAGCAGGCGGTGAGGCGAAGAAGTTACCCTTTGGTAACCGTGGACAGAATCAGCCAGTTATTAACCATGCCACTGGTGAGTGTTACATTACCTCACAGAATCACGGATATCACATTGATACCACAACACTTGGCGAGGACTATAAGGAACTATTCACCAATCTTAACGATGGAAGTAATGAGGGGTTCATCCACAAGTCTCGACCATACTTCACCGCACAATTCCATCCTGAGTACAAGAACGGACCTACCGACACCGAATTCATGTTCGACACATTCTTAGCGGCATGTAAGGATCCTAAGGCACCAGTTCAGTTCCCAGTACGTCGACCTGCTCCTCCAAAGCCTAATGTTAAGAAGATTCTATTGCTTGGTAGTGGAGGAACCTCTATTGGTCAAGCTGGAGAATTCGATTACTCTGGAGGACAAGCTATCAAGGCACTCAAGGAGGAGGGCAAGGAGGTTGTATTGATGAACCCTAACATTGCATCCGTCCAAACGAATATGGATTCCAAGTCTGACGTATCATCGGCTGATCATACTTACTTCTTGCCAGTGACACCTGACTTTGTTGAGGAAGTAATCAAGAAGGAAAAACCCGATGGTATTGTTGTTTCCATGGGTGGACAGACTGCACTCAACTGCGCTGTGGATTTATACCATGATGGTATCTTTGACAAGTACAATGTCAAGGTTTTGGGAACACAAATTAAGTCAGTTATCGAGACCGAAGATCGTCAACTATTCAGTGACAAACTCCATGAAATTAATGAAAAGATCGCCGAAAGTTACACAGCCGAGACTATCGAGGAAGCAGTTGTGGCAGCACAGAAAACTGGCTACCCGTTAATGATCCGTTCAGCTTTTGCTCTCGGTGGTTTAGGAAGTGGTATCTGTAAAGATGAAGCACACTTACGTGAGAATGCAAAGAAGGCATTGGCTACTAGTCCACAAATCCTTGTTGAAAAGAGTATGCTTGGGTGGAAGGAAGTTGAGTACGAAGTGGTCAGGGATGTGTATGATAACTGTGTAACTGTTTGTAATATGGAGAACTTTGACCCACTTGGTATTCACACGGGAGATAGTATTGTTATGGCTCCTAGTCAGACCATGTCAGATGAGGAGTATCATATGCTTCGTGAGACTGCGATTAGGGTAAGAATGTGTTTTGATTGTATGCACTTTAAGTAATATTTCCCATCTCTCCTTGTATTCACTCAACCTTTATTGTCTTTGCTCCTCCTCCTTTTATTATCATAGGTTGTTAGACATTTGGGAATTGTTGGAGAATGTAACATTCAGTATGCGCTCCATCCTGAATCTCTTGAATACTGCATCATTGAAGTGAATGCACGTCTATCTCGTTCATCAGCACTTGCATCTAAGGCCACCGGATATCCCCTTGCATTCGTTGCTGCTAAACTTGGTCTTGGAATTCCATTGAATGAAGTCCAAAATGCTGTAACAAAGAAAACACAAGCCTGCTTCGAGCCTAGTTTGGATTACATTGTTACTAAAATGCCTCGTTGGGATATGGGCAAGTTCCAAGGAGTTGCTACCAACATTGGCTCTGCCATGAAGAGTGTTGGAGAGGTAATGAGTATTGGACGTACCATGGAAGAGTCACTGCAAAAAGCTATTCGTATGGTTGACCCATCAAACCCTGGCTTTGAACCCAAAGCTCGATTTGAAACAATGGATGCCTTATTACAGGAGTTGAAGGTACCCACCGACCGTCGAATCTTTGCCATTGCCCAGGCTATGCATGAGAAGACGCTTTCTGTTCAAGAGATTCATGATATTACAAAGATTGATCACTGGTTCCTTCGTCGTTGTGAGAATATTGTCAAGACAGGGCATGCCATGGAGGGCAAGTCTTTGGCCGATTTGGATCAAGATTTATTGAATGAGGCTAAGAAGAATGGGTATTCGGATATACAAATTGCCGCTTACGTAAACTCTACAGAAGATGAAGTCCGTGCTAAGAGAAAGAGTTTTGATATCATCCCTAACACCAAACAAATCGATACTCTTGCTGCCGAGTATCCTGCTGATACAAACTACCTCTACACAACCTATCATGGGATGGAAGATGATGTCGATCCAGCCAATGGTGGAGTTATGGTCCTTGGAAGTGGTGCCTACAGAATTGGATCTTCTATTGAATTCGATTGGTGTGCTGTGAGTGCTATCCGTACTCTCCGTGCCATTGGAAAGAGTGCTACAATGGTCAACTACAACCCAGAGACAGTCTCAACTGATTACGACGAGTGTGATAGATTATACTTCGACGAGCTCAGTAGTGAACGTATTAGAGATATTTACGAGAAGGATAATGCCGAGGGTGTTGTTATTAGTGTTGGTGGTCAAATTCCCAACGGCCTAGCACTTCCTCTTGACAAGGCCGGTGTTAACATCATGGGAACACCAGCAAAGATGATTGACAATGCCGAAGATAGAATGAAGTTCTCTGATATGATCGACGAAATTGGTGTACAACAACCTCGATGGAGAGAGCTTACTAGTGTTGACAGTGCTTTGGACTTTGCATCAAATGTCGGATATCCCGGTAAGTGTTTGATAAACACACACTGTCTCTTCCTCACCTTTGATGCAACTTTTTCTAACTTACTTTCTTATCATCAAACAGTACTTGTACGTCCATCATATGTCCTCAGTGGAGCTGCAATGAACGTTGCTTGGACAGATGATCAACTAAAAGCCTGCCTAAGCCAAGCTGCTGAAGTATCTAAGGACCACCCTGTTGTTATTTCTGACTTCATCGAAGGTGCTGTGGAAATTGAGATGGACGGTGTTGGCAAGAATGGAGAACTCATTGCTGCTGCCATCCATGAGCACATTGAGAATGCTGGTGTTCACTCTGGTGATGCCACTCTTGTACTACCCCCTCAAGATCTATCTGCATACCAAAAGGAGCGTGTTAGAGACGCATCTCGCAAGATTGCCAAGCGTTTGAACATCACAGGACCATGTAACATTCAATTTGTTGCCAAGGGAACTGATGTTATGTGTATAGAGTGTAACGTGCGAGCTTCCCGATCATTCCCCTTCGTATCCAAGACTATGGGAGTTGACTTTATCGAAGCAGCGACCAAATCGATTGTTGGAGCCGATACCTCTGATATGAACTTACCCACTCTTGATACTAGGAATCGCCCAAGTAATTTTGTCGGCGTTAAGGCTCCCATGTTTTCATTCACTCGTCTTCGTGGATCTGACCCCGTTCTTGGTGTTGAGATGGCCTCAACAGGCGAGGTTGCATGCTTTGGAGCCAACAAGGAAGAGGCATTCTTAAAAGCACTTCTTTCAACTGGCTTCAAGATGCCTAAGGAGGGTGGCAATATTCTCCTCAGTGTTCAGTCAAGTCTTGAAAACGAAATGACTCACAGTGCATACCAATTGCATGAGCTTGGGTACAATCTCTTTGCCACTAAGGCAACAGGAGATGTACTCCAAAAGAATGGCATTCCATGCACAATTGTTGGATACCCAACAGAAAAGGGTGAGGGAGATCTTAAAAATGCAGTTGATATGATTCGCGAGAAGGAGATCTGTTTGGTTGTTAATGTTCCAACTTATGAATCTAAGAGACTGGAGGACAACTTTTTGATGAGACGAAATGCCTGTGATTTTGGAATTCCTCTATTGACAAACATGAACTTGGTGAAGGTTTTTGCTGATGCCGCACATAAGCATGTTGCAGGAGAGCTTGCTCCTGATACTTTGTTTGAGCATTACCAAGCTGAGTCAGATGCTGATGCATGGACAAACCCTACTGAGTTCCATTAAATCTTCTGCAATGCATTGTTTGTTCTACAATTTTGTAAAAGTGACTCTATATGTTTATAGAGTAGAATTAATGTGTGTAACAATTCTGATATTTTGATATAGACTTTCCCAGTTGTGATCTTTTGCAACTTGAATTTGATTGCAACAATAGGACAGAGTGTGTGCACCAAGCCTCACACGACTGGGGATGAGATGCAACCTGTACATTCCGTCTCATAAATTACAATCCATCTCATACTAAGATGACTGTAAAAGATTCATACTCGTTTGAGCCTGTTCCCTCGGCACCGTTGTTGTTTGTCCTCTCTCTGTCCGAGCTGCTTGTGCAGGCAGTGGATTAGTAACATCCAAATTAGATTGGTAATGATAAAGATAGCTACGATCTTCATAGGTACATATATGTAAAACCATTGTTGACTTCTTCTTAGGAACACATTCATAAGTAGATGAAGAAGTTCTTGTGAGTAAGGTGTAAGCTACAAAGCCATCCCCATCTTCAATCATCATAAGATATGTGAGGTCAACAGTGGAGGAGATAGGTCACACGTATTCGTGTATATGTTGTAAATACTCTGTTAGTTTATAATATACGAAACATAGATATCATGACAATCCTTCCAACATGGACGATTGCCTTTTAGCTCTCATTTGTTTATGACGTCTTCCTCCTGACCTCGACACTGAAGAGGAGCTACTCTTCTTCTTCTTATTCTGTATACGATTGCGCTTCTCTTCTTTATTTATGGATGTATATTTCAGACCTTGATTAAATGGTAGTATCAATGATTGTCTGGCTTGTTGACGACGTTCAAAGTCTAATCTTGATGATGTTCGACAACTAGGAGAAGTAGAGGTTGATCCAGACTCAGCTTCTTCAGACTCTTCATGGAAAACACGTGTGATTCTTGTCTCAACAACTCGTCTCTTTCTCCTTCTTTTCTTCTTCTCATCACCACGATGAATGGACATACTTTTACTATCATCCATATGCTTCACACTGTAATCATCATCATCGTCGTCGTCGTATTCGTCTCCACTATATTGATATCCTCGTCGTCTCCTCTTGTGAGGTACTTGGTAATGCTCTGTCACATCAACACCCTCTACTCGAGGTAATCGTCGTCGTTCTGACATTATATGTTGAAATGCCCTTGCCCCAAACTCAACATCTTGCCTTGATGGAGCTGCCAAATCATGATTATCAGGGCGTTCAATATTGATTGCCTTTTTAGAAGCTGATACCAACATACGACTCTCTCCATCCATCATCACATTACGAGAAGGAGAAGGAGCGTGAAATACTCTCGTTGGTGCTTCCTTTCTTGTTGTTGACGACAATTGATGATCAATCTTTTCCGCATCCATCTTATATATACTCATCTTGTGCTCAAGTTCTTGCTTCATGAATGATAACTTTCCATATTCTACTTCCAACTTATTGTTCTCCTCCATCGTCTTATTATTGTGAGGAGTTGTTGAGGTGATACAAGTGCTACCATGTTGATACAGTCGCATCTTCCTTTCTAAATCCTTCTTCATGAATGCCAATTGACCATATTCTAATTCAATATCTTTATTAACAGCAACTTCCCCCTCGCTTCTTACAATACCTTCATAATTATTATTATCCACCGCCGAATGAGATGATGTAGATATGACTGATGCCGAAGAAGAATCTTGTTTGTCATTATTCGTTTCAGCAGTAACCACATTGTTCTTAATCTCTCTCTTCCTTGTACTGTTAGTAGGAGGAGACGATGATTTAGTCCATTGGTCAACATATTCTTTTAACATACCGTTTGACGTATCAATTATTGTATCATTATCAACATTTGGCATATGATTCTTCTTCTTATTCCTCCTCCTCCTTTGTTGTGGCCGATAGTCCATGGGGGATATATCACCCTCAAAGATACGCTGACTTGATGGTGGTGATGTTGCTAAACTATCCAACTTCTTAAGCTTTGGTGACATTCGTTTCCTCTTGGTCTTCTTGGAAAGAGTTGAGGTATCATTCGTCGAAGAATATCGTATTCTCTTACCACTTTTACTACTACCACCACTGCAAATATTAGAAGAAGCTGACTTATTGTCGTCTTTATTAGATAGAATCTCACTGACAGGCTGGTTACCTTTCTTTCTTGTTGGGGATGTTCTTAATGTTGCAATATTTTGTGATAAAGATGTTGATGATCTGCTACGACTATTATGAGATGATTTATTATTCGTTCTCCGTCTCCCGGCCGACGAGATTGCCTTAACATCCTTTAGGAATAGAGCTTCCATTGTTCAAACAAGAATATAGAGTTGGCAGGTATGGATATTGACAGTTAATATTGTACAATCAAATATATTGAATAATGAACATGACACACTCTCATAATCACGGTATCCTTCTTGCAAAGTGGATAAAGGCGGCACCGGCGGTAGATATGTACCTACCTACTACTTATTTACAAAGGTATGTCAATTCTAGTATATTATTATTACAATGGTCGTCCTACCTCGTCATGCACGCCGCCGTGGTGGCAGTAGTAACAATAGTAGTCATCACTCCTATAATCTTCGTCGTGATAGTGAAGCATATCACGGGCATCCACATTATAATGCACCTCCACAGCCCCTACGTTTTGGTCAACAATCATTATTATTAATATTATTTGGTATTGGCCTTGGATATATAGTAACTACATATATGAGCGGCGTTTCTCCAAATAGTATATCTGCTAATTCTTTAGATGCAATTGTGAAGAATTTAGAGGAGCAACGTGCTAGTAGTGGTGGTGATGGTATGTTCAACAATAAATCTAATCAGCCCCAACAACAACAACAACAACAACAACAACAACAACAACAACACCTTAGTCCTTTAAATATGATGAATAATCAAAGAGAGGCAGCTGCATTACTACGAGGAGATAGCGCCTCTTCCAATCATGCAATGTACAATCACCGACGAACTAGTGCAAAGTCAGCTGAGGAGGAAGAGGAAGAAGATTTAGCAGCCGGTGGCGATGAATCTGAGACCGAGAAGGTACACAAAACCAATTATATCTCCGAGGTTGAAACTAATATTAAGAATGATATGGAAGATGAAGAAGATTCGTCAGAGGTTGAACAACAATCATCTGTTACAGTTGAGCAACAATCTGATGCAGCTGTTAATAAGCAACATCATCATCAGACATTTGCAGAGCAGGAGATTGTCGAAGACTTATCCGATGCTCAACAAAGATTTATTGAAACGCAGAAATTAATAGCATCACAATCTATCCCAACACCCACTAATCCACATGTGATGAAAACACCCAATCTCCCAGACTCTAAGCGAAAGAAGATATTAATCACAGGTGGTGCCGGCTTCGTTGGTTCACACTTAACTGATAAGCTAATGATGGAAGGGCATGAAGTGATTGTTATGGATAACTTCTTCACTGGACAACGCAAGAATGTGGCTCATTGGATGCACCACCCTCGTTTCTCTTTAATAGTACATGATGTTACAGAGCCCATAATGCTAGAGGTGGATGAGATTTATCATTTGGCATGTCCGGCTAGTCCTCCACATTATCAGTACAATCCCGTGAAAACGATCAAGACATCAACTATGGGTACTATAAATATGTTGGGTTTGGCTAAGAGAGTGAAAGCTAAAATGCTTCTAACTTCTACAAGTGAAATCTACGGTGACCCTCAGGTACATCCACAACCGGAAAGTTATTGGGGAAATGTTAATACAATCGGCCCTCGTGCATGTTACGATGAGGGCAAGAGAGTGGCTGAGACAATGATGTATTCGTATAAGAATCAAAACGATGTAGATGTGAGAGTCGCTCGTATCTTCAATACCTTTGGACCAAGGATGCACCCTAACGACGGAAGAGTGGTGTCCAACTTTATCATCCAATCTCTTCAAGACAAACCCTTGACAATCTACGGAGATGGAAGTCAAACACGCTCATTTCAATATGTTTCAGACTTAGTAGATGGATTACATGCATTAATGAATGGAGGGTACGATATGCCTGTCAATCTTGGAAATCCAGATGAATTTACAGTAAAGGCTTTTGCAGAATACATTAAAGATATGACCGAGAGTAGTTCGGAGATATCATTCTTACCCGCCACTAAAGATGATCCTACACAGCGAAAACCGGATATCAGCACAGCAAAGCGTGAGTTGGGATGGGAGCCTAGTTGTAATTAATGTAGACATAGACTAGTCTGCCTAAAATAGTGACAGTAAGTGTTTTACTTTAGTATCCCAAATCCTCAGCAATGTATAATTTATTTCCTTTATGAGGTAGAGTTTCCTTTGGCATACTTCTGACTCTGTAGTTCGAGACGAGCGTTATCATACTAGGGTATCGGTTAAAGAAGGACTTATGAAGACCATATCCTACTTTAGTAGAGTATTAGATGAAGCAGGAGAAATCGTCCCAACAGGACAAGAGGCTTCAAGACCGAAGCCAAAGATCCAAGAACAAATAATAGAGGAGACTGAAGTTCATCCTTGAGTTTGAGTAGGTAGTAAGTAACAAATATGAGTATGTAGTCAGATGTAGTAATAATAAAATAAAACCAAACTATGTAAAGTTGATTGATTTAACGTGCGTTTATTAGAAGAATCAATCTCATATCCAAAGTATATACTAGTAGGTTGCATTTAGCCATCTTTGCCCCTGGGCTTACCAAGTATGCCCCTACATACGTGTATCTAGAAAAAGCTGTTGATCTTTACACATCGATCTTTTCCCTCCGTCATCATCTACTATTATCAGCCTTCCTCATACAATACATAGTGCTCATAATTTCACCAAGTACATCGGCAATACTTCATTATTACTACGTCTACATATATATCATCTATCATGACGGCGTCTTTTGAACCATGCAGGGTAAGTGAAATATGTGTGCATATCTTATGAAGAACAACTATAATAATGCTCGAAGATCTGGAACATATCTTTTATGATATTATGATAATATTATTACTCGAAGGCAGTAGTAACATGGTATAATTCAATATATGAATTGCAAACGATATTGTATGTCAAACACAACAGCAAATCATCTCACATATCTCTCCTCTAACCAACTCTACAA
>Ga0075439_15247_pt1 | contig 10944 bp, 4 predicted proteins | sample MintriSingleCell_FD_74264 | JGI IMG/M metagenome (GOLD analysis project Ga0075439, IMG submission 74264) | Marine eukaryotic communities from Monterey Bay, USA to study complex ecological interactions - Minidiscus trioculatus JGI Plate_4_G5... | ecosystem: Environmental > Aquatic > Marine >... | reverse complement strand
CTAGACTTGTAATGTACCCTAACCATTTACCAAATGCTGTTGATTTGAATAGTGTTTGTCGTATAATATGCAGATAGTCACCCGTGTCTGAGGTGTTGGCGGTGGTAATGGTAGCAGTATCTTTTGATTTATCATCGTACTGAAGGAATCGCTGCTTATGAGCAGGACCAACAGCCTTCCACTTATTGTTAATACCAACCTGATAATCCAATGACGGTCGATCATTACCCAACTTGTCTCTTGTATCTTCTTTCTTTATGGCAGTAGTAATCTTGGTATTCCATTCATCTAATAAAAAGTGTCGTAATTGTACACTTGATTCGTTTTCAAATCGTTTTTGTATTTCATTCATTGATTGTGAAGATAGGTATGCCTTGTTCATGTATTGAGATAAGAAGTTGATATCATCTTCACTTAGATTGTGTTGTATTGTTGGTGTGCTCTCGGCCTCTAGTGATGTTGTTGATGTTGATGCGGCTTCGGAAGGTGTCTCCTGCTTCATATCATCATTAGCCACTGGCGGCATTGGTTCAAACTCTCCCTCAGTATCCTCACCTCTATCACTACTCTTCAACCTCTGTAATGTAGCATTCTCAATATCATCCGGCTGTTCCTTAGCATGATACCAACCCTGTATTGATAATCGTGGCTTATCAATATTGAATACCTCTTGTACTGAATGGAATGATACACCCGGCTTAACAACGAAGTATGCCATTGTATTAAAATTTGGTAGGATTGTCTTTGTTGGTAGTGCTGTTGGTACACGTCGTTGCGAGGTGGATGTGGTGTTTGATGTAGAAGACCGTTTCTTATCGTCATCATTATCGTCTTCGTCTTCTTGAACAGCATCATATAATTCCAAACAACCACCATCATCTCTACCCCAACCCTTCTCAGTTAAATAAATAATAAATGATATCTTTCGTGTACCAATAACATCATCATGACATAACAAATGACAACCCTTTGTATGACAATTAATTGCACAATCGATTGTTGTATTTGTTAATGTATCAGGTGGTAGGTTGGTTAATTGTTCGATGATTTGTAGGTATGATTTGGAATAGATTGCATTTTTTAGGGAGAGTAAGTTTGGCATTTTAGTTGCTAAGTCTGTGTTTGGTTGTAAGTTGCCCTGTTTGTATGCCGTTGAGTTGTTTATTGATATGATTAGTAGAATATGATATATAATATGGCGAGATAGGGTGTAGTGGATATTAGATAGAGTTGAGCGTATTAGACATATGATATGCACACATCACATCACATTCACAACATTACACACAAACTTACCAAGTCAATACTCTGATAAACACGGAATAGATCAGTTTCCTTGAATTTAACTTTTGTATTATGTTTTAATTCTATTAATATCTTCTCTGTTGTGATTAATATATGATGTTGTGTATGAAAAGAGATAATATGTATGTGTGATGTTAGTGCATTGTAAAACTTTGATGTGGATACGGGAAAATAGCAAGTCTCAGCGATGATACATACAACATACATAACTCACCTAATAATCCATCAGTACAAAAGTTATTAATAATACCATGAGGAAATGGCTTTGCATTACGATAATCATTTGTTAATGTAGTTATTTGTTGTAATATTTTGGATGTTGAGATTACATCATAGTTGTTTGTTGATGAGTTGTTGTTGGTATCGTTTTTGTTGTTTGTTGAGTTTATAGTAGTGGCGGCGGCGGCGTCCGTGGTATTAGTATTGGTATCAATTCGGGATCGTTTGGCTGGTGGTGTTGACGACATGATATATGATATCACAGTCGATTAAAGTTTGCCTTACTCTCTCACCTACTCTCTCACCATCCACTCTGTTTTGAGTGGCAACCGTTTATAACTTTTTATTCCCTCAACAATACGACATTAATACCATCTTAGTGTCGTACCTGACTCGGACATTTAGGGGGCTCAGTCATTCTTGCCAAAAAGAGAGAGGCCTACTCTCATAGTAATACATCATAGAATACCCCCGCGGACAAAGACGATATATCACAATAGAATAGCCAGGCAGCCCTCTTTGCTATGGTCTTTTGTATGCTCAGTAGAATAACATCATCAGCTAATACTAATAAACTCTATTGCCTACAGTACTTTGCTGCTACTTGATATCTCTCGCGACTCGCGATATCTTTCATACAAACTAAGTATCCCCTTCATACGATAAACAATTCAGTTAAAAACACAGCAATAACAATACAACAATATGTCAAGTAGATCCAGATCAAGATCACGCAATCGTACCGAGGCACCTCGATTAAACAACTTCAATGTTACCGAATCATCACGAATGTTTGGTGGTTCCACTACGTTAAATCAAAAACCCAATCCCTTTGACGACGATGACTCTAACGAAGGAGGAGAGGGAATAGATGCCACTGCAATGTTTATGAAGGGAGGGGGGAATAAGGGACAAGAGGGTAAGCCTAATCCATTTGATGACGATAGCGATGATAACTCCGATGATGATAATGATGGGATTATGACCGATTCGTTAATCAAGGCAGGACAGGATACTGCCCAATCCTCTCCTGATCGTTCATCATCATTTGATAATAATAAAGATAATAACTCACCTTCATCACTTGGCAATGACAACTCTCCTTCATCACTTGGTAATGCCTCCGCTGGGAATCGAGTTGGACCGTTCAATTCACCAAATAACGATAATAATGATGAGTATAATGAAGAAGAAGATGAAGGACCATTAACACCACAAGACATTGAGGAATGGCATTCTAACTCACAGAAAGGCAGTCCTCCTGATGATGATAATGCTTATCATACCGCCGATGAGGGTGAGGGTGACGGTATGGAAGAGGGCGGTAGTAAGGGAGGAGAGAAGAAGGGATACTACAACTTATCAAAACCAAACGAACATACACAATTCATGTCGAATCAAACTGGCTCCGGCCTCTCTTCCGATGCGAATAAACTATCATATGTTTCCGAAAAGTCAAAAGAGAGTTCAGACGATTCATTGAATATATTAACTCATCGTACTGCATCCAGTATTAATTATGGCAACGATGATGATAATAATGAAGGAGGAAGTAAAAAAAGATATAGTACCAAATCATCGAATATATCTGGTATACTCGATACTGACCTTAATGCCATCTCAGGTGATAATGCTGAGGAGCAGTATGCATCTATGCAAGAATTGATCGATGATGAGCAACGTTCCCGCGCTTCATTTACTACATCTAATCATCGCCGTCGTGGTAAATGTGGTTGGTGTATCGATTCCACTATTGGAATGAAAAGTACTAAACGACGTAAGATTAGTCTATGTTTAATACTGTTATTGATTTTGGGTGGTATTATTGGTATTGTAGTATGGTTAACTACTGGAAATAGTGGTAGTGGAGAGGAGAGTATTGAAAGTAATAAGAATAAGGACTTTGAGAGTAAGGATAATCCACAGGTTGAGATATTGGACACTGACGGCGGGGGAGGTGGCAACAATGGCACGGCAACAGACATTGACGGAGGTAGTAACGAGGGGATGAAGAATGAAACTAATAATAACAACAATGAGGAGGGGAAAGGAACAGACTTTGATGGATTAGATTTAACATTTACTTTCACTACCGACATGCCAAGTTTGTCTCCGTCGTCTACTGGCAACAGAACGGGAGAGGAGCCGACGAATGATAATGGTGTAGGGGAAGGGAGTAACAGCCCAACTATATCAACAGCACCAACACCAACAGTCATGAATATAGATGTTATGGATAATGATGATGATGACATCTTCGGTGATTGGTCAGACGATACTACTTCCTCAGCCGCCTCTCAAGAAGAGTTGAACAATGGTACAGATATTAGTATACCAACAACAGCCGTTAACGCTTCCGTCGTTACAACAAACTCAAGCGATGTACAACAACTACCACCAGAAGATGATCCATTATCAGCACTTAATATTACAAGTTTAGATGATGATATGTTATCTGATATTAATGTCGTTTCCTTTAATGATACTAATGAAGACGAGGATGGTGGTAGTTTAAGTCCAACGGTATCAACTTCTCCAAGTAGTAGTGGAGTTGGTATTCCCTCCCTACCGACTAGCAGTAGTATGGGCCCGACTAGTAGTGACATGTCCTATTCTCCAACAATATCGAATCGACCAACAACATCCTTATCAATCTATCCACCACCACCATCATCCTCCAATACTACCAATCTAACAACTACGGTAACTAAAGAATCTAAATTACAAATTACAATACCAGGTAATCTAACCTTATCAAACATTGACACACCAACTACTACAAATGAACAAGAGTTATTGATTGATGTATTGGAAAGAACTATCATGGATGTAATGAATCAAGATGTATTAACGGAAGAAGAAGAGGAAGTTATTGTTAAGGATGTGGTTATACTGCGTATCAATGGTGTTGATGTTGTTTATGACAATGCCAATGATGATGCTAATGATGTGGGCAATGATGTGGACAATGATATGGATTCGGAGTTGTCGGGTGGTTCTCCGCCGAGGGTACCGTCCTCCGAGTCAAGTATGCCTTCCGATCCACTGCCGGACGATGGTGTCAAATCAGATTCATGCATACTCTGTCCTAACGGGATAACCGCCGGTAACGATTACACACCATACATTAACGATGGAGATACAACAACATGTAAAGAAATTGTTGATTTAACAGCATTTTCATTTACAAAAGATGATGAAAGTTGTAAGGGTAGTATGATAATGGAGGTATATTGTTGTCCAACTGTACAAGAGAATCCATGTTTAATCTGTGGTTCAAATGGAGGATTAAGTATTGATAAGGAAGATGTGATGCCGTTTATTGATGATGGTGATATGATGACTTGCAAGGTTCGTATTTCCAAATCTTTTTTGTCGGGATTGATTTCGTCGTGCATATGTCATATGCTATTCGTTATTTGGTAAACTCACCATCCCTATGTCCTGAAAACCTTTCATACCATACCATAATAGGAACTGGTTGACTTTTACATGGCATTAGATGCTAACTCGGAGATATGTCTTAAAACATTAACAGATATTGGAGATAATCCCTGCTGCCCTAGTTCTCCCCCAAGAGTTCCTTCGGATGATCCAATGATGCCAAGTCGTATACCAAATGTACGTCAACTCCGTGGAAGTACTGCTCATGGAGAGGAAGAAGAAGAAGAAGTCATGGTTGTTACCAACTTCCTATCAAGAGAGTTACAATCGGTATTACAAGCAATTGATAACTCTACCACTACGTCCAACTCAACCAATAGTTCAACCATCGTTACTATTGTTAACAATACAACACTTGAAGTTGAATTCAATCTATTACTAGAAGAGACGTGTACCAATACATCAACATGTGAAGATGAATTGAATACAACTACTATATATTATCAAACGAATGTTACTGAAAGTATGGTTGAATCGGTAGATGATGGTAGCTTTACTATTATATTACAAGAGAATGTACAGAGTACTGTTGATGAGTTACAAGATGAGGTATTGGGGGATAATTCTACTGCTCATATGAACTCAACTGATATGAATACTACCGAGTCAACAAACTCGAGTAGTGTCACGAGTGCCGTCATATTGTTCGAGGATGTCCAAGTTGTTAATGGTGAATTTGGTACTGATAATAGTGTGAGGGTGACGGTTACTGAGGAGATTGTTACTACGCCTACAGCTGTCAGTGTTAATGATACATTGGCTGGTGTGAACGATACAACTCTTGGTGGTGATATGAATGATACATCATCATTAATGCCAACGGCTAGTCCTGGACCATCGTCAATGTTGACATTAAATGGTACTAATAATACCACCGAAGACGAGGATAACTCAACAATGATACCAACATCATCACCTGGACCAACCTCGCCGACTATATCTCCTGTACCAACAAATCTTGTCGGCTCATCGAGTAATGATCCATTGTCATATTCGCCGAGTAGCAACAGTACATTGAACTCATTAGACGATGATAATACAACTGATATCATATGTCCAATGGATGTACAACTTTGTCCCAATGGGTCATACGTCTCAAGAATCCCTCAAGATATGTGCAACTTTGCACCGTGTGAAGGTATGGGAGGTATGAATGATACCATTGTTGAAATGAACAACTCAACAACAACCAATGGTACCATGATTCATGACGATGGCAACTCTACGACGAATGGTACTGCCATTACACTATTGGATATAATGCCTACGATATCTCCTGCTCCTACCCCAACTCAAGATCCATTATCATCATCGTTCATTCCGACAAGTGATTTGTTATTCAATTCATCGTCGGTCTCCCCCTCAAGTGATTCATTATCAAGTAGCATGATGCCCACTTCGTCTCCTGGTCCGACGTCAAACTTGACATCAATAGGAACAGAGAATGGAACCGTCTTTGATGACGAGTCAAGCTTGAATGAGACCATTGGAAAGACTCTTTTGATCAAGCTTCAAGCAAATGAGACACTGCTTGGAACTAGTATTGACGACGAAGATATGCTTCTGTTTGAACCATATTCTCCCTCACCAATCAACGCCACGTCATGCTATGAGCAATGTCTCGGTGGTGATGAATATGATGGGTGTGATACCGAAGTAGTATGTGGAGGTACCTTACCCCTTGACTTGGCAAATGCCACAACATTATCATTCCAATGGGATGCTTCCATCGATGGTACGAAGTATATATCCATCAAGGGTAGTACCGAACCTACCAAAATTGAATTCGTGGCATATATTGATGATTGTACGGCACCATATCAAGAGATTAATGGTAACAACATTACATATGAATTCAATACCGAGGATATTTTCGAATGGCAAAAGTTTACATATGATGCAGAAGCATCGTTTGTCACAATTGGTACATGCGATGGATGTGGTGATAAATGTGAGGTTTTCACACGTATGGTATTCATGCCTGATGATAATTATGACGAGCTTGATTTGAACTTTAACAGTTTGACATTCTCGGTGATGTACGATCCAATGTTGGTTTCAGAGGGTAATGAATATGAGTGGTATACGAATGGGTATACTTGGATACGCAAACCCGAGGGTGGTTCGATTGAGTTGGTTGATAAAGAGGGAGGAGAAGAAGAGGAAGATGAAAGTGATAGTGATACCTTGAGCAACGAGATCATCCCTACTTTGGTAATAGTGGGAGATAATCAAGAGCCTGAAGATGCCTTCCCCTTAAACGAGTGTAAGGGAAATTGCCAATCAGATGCGGATTGTGCACAAGATCTCAAATGTTTTTTCACCAACGAGGGTGTCGATACAGTAACAGGGTGCAACGGTCAAACGGAGGCCGGACGAAACTACTGTTATCTTCCTGGTCATATATTCTTGATAATTGCCGGCGAGGATCAAGAACCAGAGAGTGCATATCCCTTAAGACAGTGTGAGGGAAACTGTCAATCCGACGAAGATTGTGCCCAAGGACTTGTTTGTTTCATGAGAGATGAGTTTGAAGATGTGATAGGTTGCTACGGTGATGGAGAACAAGGGGCAAACTATTGTATAGCAGCAAATGAGACGACTATTGTGAATAATGAAACTGTCATTGAGTCTATCTCACTTGATGATCTCTCATCTCCATATGTCATGTCATTATCGATGGAGGGTGATGAAGAGCTTGGACGTTACGGCTCGTCAGTGTCCATTTCAAGTGACGGTTCTGTTGTTGCCGTAAGTGCCAAGGATGCCAAGAACGAAGATGGTGTAGATACGGGTGCTGTATATCTCTATTCTATGTCCAAAGAGGGAGAAGATAATACCACGTCATTGACATTACTACAGGTGTTATATGGCGAATCATCCAAGGATGAATTTGGTAATACTGTGGCACTATCTCAGGATGGAAGCAGGCTAGTCGTTGGATCAAGAGGTGAGAATGATCAGATGGGTGCTGCTCGTATATACGAGTTCGAGGAAAGAGAAGAAGTAGCTAGTAGTTGGACGTTGATGAACGGCGGTGCTATAATAGGAGCTTATCCCTCTGGACGAACCGGATTTGCTCTTAGTATCTCTCATGACGGTAATGTGGTTGCAATTGGCTCACCCACAGAAGAAGGAGGGGTGATCCGAACGTACAAATACACCGAACCCGACATGGGATGGATAGAATATGGATCTGTAATCGAAGGTCTACCATCAAGAGAAGCCGCTGGATACTCAATATCCCTCTCTGATACTGGCTCTACAATGGCTATAGGATTCCCCAAGGCTAAGAATTCAGATGGGTCGGTCAATGCTGGAAAGACAGCGGTATATGTCATGGCTGGTGATGAATGGGTTGTATTTGGTCAAGAGATATACGGAGAAACAGATAATGATATCGATGGGGGGTCGGTTGCCATATCCCAAGATGGTACTCTACTAGTGATTGGTGGCAAAGGCCATGACAAGGTAGATATAGCAACAGGGGAAGTCATTATGAGTTCTGTTGGATACTGCCGAATCTATGAAATGACACAGCTCTCAAGTGATTGGGAATTCCAGTATTCTATTAAGGGAACGAGTGCTGATGAGCGGCTTGGTACATGGGTAGCAGTCTCTTCGGATGGAAATACGGTGGCTTGTGGAGGCGTGAATGGTGTGAATGAAGTTGATGGTAGTACAAGTGGGGTTGTTCGGTTGTACAATAGACTAACAGAGCAAGAAAGTACTATATGGCCAAGAGGAGAAGATGTATTCGATGGGGCTACGTTTGGAGCGTCACTGGCGTTAGATAATGATGGGAAGTATATGATTGTTGGTGCACCGACCAAGAGCCGTATCGAAGATAACTCACCATATGGTATTATCCAAGTATTTGAGACTACTATACAAGAAGTTGATGAAGGACTCATAATAGAAGACGGTGATAATGTAACATCGATTGGCATCCAAGAATTCAACGAGGAGACTAATGAAAATGGAACCCAGACGATGACTGATTATGCCCCCGGAGCGATAATAGCAGAGGATGATAAAGATGTCATGACTGTAGGATTAGCAGCAGTTACATCAGATGACGAAGATTATATGCCAGTGGCAAATCCCAACCCAAATGTTATAGAGTATGCTCCTGGTCCGGTTGTTGAAGAAGATACGAATATGACAGTGGCCAATCCTAATCCTGGCGTCATAGAGTATCCAGGATCAGCAGTTGAAGAAGACGATTCGAAGAATACAACGGCGGATATGGTATTAGTTGATGACAATAGCAATTCAACATCCATCGATCTAGATGAATCCAACGAGGCCGATGATGGAAATGGTACAGTTACTTCGATCGAGTATGCCCCTGGTACAGTAGTTGTTGCCGAAGAGGGAGAAGATGTAATGACCGTGGGACTAGTTGCTGACGATGAAGATGAAGTCATGACAGCTGACGATGTTGCTGTACTACCTATCGTGGAGGATGAAGAAGTCATGACGGAAAATGTTGAGGAGGAGGTGGGGCCTTCTATATTCCCCGAGGCTCCTGATATGGACATGGAAATGGGTATGGAGGATATGGTTATGGGGAAGAACTCTTTAGATGCATTTGCAAATGATCGTCACCTTCGTGTTGCACCTCAACATAATCCATAGTATAAACTTGTACATAAAATGTAAGGATGTTATGACACTGCCGTCTATATAGTTTCCTTTTCGACTCCTCATATTCGTTGGATGTGAGTTGTACACATCATGTGCATTTTTTGAGGGAGGGAATAAAAAGTTATAAAGGTCAGAACCAACAAATAAATAATAAGTGTTTAGAGATATTGAAAGAGTAGCTTTAATCATATCATGTCGTCAACGCCACCAGCCAAACGATCCCGAACTGACGATAACAATACTAATACCACCACCGCCGCCGCCGCTAACTCAACAAACAACGACGATACCAATAACAACAACTCATCAATAAACAATAATGATGTAATATCAACATCCAAAATATTACAACAAATAACTACATTATCAAATGATTATCGTATTGCAAAGCCATTTCCACATGGTGTTATTAATAACTTTTGTACTGATGGATTATTGGGTAAGTTTTATTTCCATATCTTTTTGGATACTAATAGCTTAAAGATCGCCTATCAAACTTTTGCAATATTAACATCACTCGCATGCTCTCTTTTCATACACACAACATCATATATTACATACAACAGAGAAGATACTAATAGAATTAAAACATAATACAAAAGTTAAATTCAAGGAAACTGATTTATTCCGTGTTTATCAGAGTATTGATTTGGTAAGTTCAAGTGTTTTGTTGTGAATGTGATGTGATGTGTGATGTGTGCATATCATATGCTTGCTCACATCTATCTAATATCCGCTATTGTACACCCCGTCTCGTCAATCAACAAATCAAATCAACTCAACAACATAGGGCAACTTACAACCAAACACAGATCTAGCCACAAAAATGCCAAACTTACTCTCTCTCAAAAATGCAATCTATTCCAAATCATACCTACAAATCATCGAAAGATTAACCAATCTACCACCAAATACATTAACAAATACAACAATCGATTGTGCAATTAATTGTCATACGAAGGGTTGTCATTTGTTATGTCATGATGATGTTATTGGTACAAGAAAGATATCATTTATTATTTATTTGACCGAGGCGGGATGGAGTAGAGATGATGGTGGTTGTTTGGAATTATATGATGCTGTACAAGAAGAAGATGATGATGGTGACGATGATAATAACGATGAAAAGAAACAGCCCGCTTCATCAACAGGCACCTCGCAACGACACGTACCAACAGCACTACCAACAAAGACAATCCTACCAAACTTTAATACAATGGCATACTTCGTTGTTAAGCCAGGTGTGTCATTCCATTCAGTACAGGAGGTATTCAATGTAGATAAGCCACGATTATCAATACAGGGTTGGTATCATGCTAAGGAACA
>Ga0075439_13459_pt1 | contig 10971 bp, 12 predicted proteins | sample MintriSingleCell_FD_74264 | JGI IMG/M metagenome (GOLD analysis project Ga0075439, IMG submission 74264) | Marine eukaryotic communities from Monterey Bay, USA to study complex ecological interactions - Minidiscus trioculatus JGI Plate_4_G5... | ecosystem: Environmental > Aquatic > Marine >... | reverse complement strand
GCTCACCTGCTTGAGAGAATGAAATCCTTTACCATCAACAACAGTCGTGCCTTGCATACAAAATGTTGAACCAATCAATGGACCATTTGGATCATACTTTGATTTGTAGATTTGTTTCTTAGCCTTCTTTGCTTGAGGTTGCTCGACGAACTTGTAAATACTCTCGGTCATCTTATGTTATTTCTTTGCAATTGTAACGCCTCAATAAAAAGTGACTCGGCCGTTGCCTGTAATGTGGAATTGAACTTGCTTTTAAGCAAGGTAAGTTCTCTGTATCAATAAAAGTGAGCCCAATATTGATGATGTCAACATTAATGTCGCTCAAAGCGTATTGAGTTGTTATCTTCATCGATCACGTGTGTCGTCATAGTCGTTTACTATTCTCTCTTCTCACTCTCGTTGTGTGTTGTTCGATGTTGTTTGCTTTGATAATTTTTGAATTGCAAAAAAGTGATAACAATCAACAAAAACTACACAAGATGTGCACAACAATGTCTCTACTTCTAATGATAACTATGACGAGTGTGATAGAGAGCACAAGGCAAAGTAGTGTCATCGGTACTCATAACAAAGCTGTAGTTATTCCCTCCTTCGCAACTCATAACATAAGATATGCTACGGAAACTTTGGGGCAAAGATGATAGCAAGGAAGTTAGAAAGTTGACAAGCAATTGCAAACGTTTAATGCAAACACAAGATCGTGAAGTTAAGGGTATCACAGACATCATCTTTACTGTGGGTAAGAAGGAAACGAAAGCATTTGCAAGTCAGAATGAAGCCTCTCGCGCTAAAGGCGAGTCCTACTTTGTACGAGTGAAGAATGATGTAGGCTCAAAAGAGAAGATTGTTGTATTGTGGAAGAAACTATCATCCAATAAAGACGAGTTTATATCTGATATCGTACTGGCAAGTACAAAACCAAATCATGAACACTTCTTCTTGGGAGATAAGGATGGATACAAACTAGTCGTGCATCGTGAAATGAGAGGTATGGAAGTAGCCGATCCATCACTCTGTCTGTGGTTCAAGAAGGAAAGTAATACCAAGTCAGCTCGATTCATCACCGACATTCAAGTATCATACACAAAGGCAGATCAAGTCGACCTGTCTCGAAAGAACTATGAGAAGCTACCTCAGTGTCTATCATCTTTTGGCCTTGGATATTCAAACATTTACATTCTATGGAAGTCATCAACGGTAGTACGTCTCACAGACTCTGATCATATCGAGAAGGAGTTGAACGACTACTCTGCAATGCTAAGTAAGAATCCCGATGATAAAATATTAGCACAAATGGTTGACAAGGCCAAGTGGAGACTCCGCGAGGCTCAACTAGCCGAAGAAGATCATGCAAAAGATATACCAGGAGATGACTTGCAATACACAAAGGAGTTCTTAGCTCTAAGAACAAAGGAGCTACGAAAGATGAAAAAGATATACAAGACGATTGACTTTGATCGTGATGGCAAGATTAGCATTGAAGACTTTGTATTGTTCTTGAGAGAGCCACTATCAATGTCTCCTTTCATTCGACAGATCTTCACTTTCTCGGCACCATCTAATGGTATGATTGCAAACTATCCGGCTGGTAATGATGAACCCATGATGGATGTCGGTGCTACTCTCCGAGCGGTAGCCGTCTTTTGTATGTTGGGATCGACAGAGCTAGTCAAGTTTCTCTTCTCTTGGTATGATACCAAAGGATATGGTGAGATTGACAACAAGCAATTCCTAGATATGCTTGGGCTGTTTCATCCTCGACATCGAGATGATGTTGTAGTACAAGCTCAAAAGGATATCCATCTTTCGAAAGATGGCAAGATGATATTTAGCCATTTCTCGAGTGAATGTAAAAAGTTCCCTCACATCTTGTATCCTGCATTCCGAGTACAAGCCAATATGAGAAAACAATTCTTTGGTACTCGTTGGTGGAAGACAAAGCTTGCAAAGTATATCGAAGCAAAGGAGATGCTAGAGGAGGAGAGACGACAAGAACAAGAGATTGAAGATATCGAGAGACGACAGCGATATGAGATATCGGAGGAATTGAAGAATGAAAGTATAGACATCTACGAGATAAAGAAGAAGCACAGAAGAGGGGGGAGTAGAGGAAGGGGCAAGTAGAGATATTATTATAGTCATACTGTTCAACTTCTTTTCTAGATTCATCCATGGACTACTATCTGCCGCTCCAATCGGATAGTCAATCTCCTACTCTTATAGACTAATGGTGACCAATATTCTTGTATGAATGATACTGTCGTTTCATGTATCTTCTTCTTTTGCACTCCTTATGTATATGGTATGGATATACGTGTTGTTAAGTGAACGATGATAATGATATCATCTAGTTCTACTTATTTCTTGGTCTGCATCATCAATCCCATAATCATACCAAACAACAGAACATAAATACTCTTCTTTAACAAACGTTGACCTTCCTCTAATGGTAATATACTAGCTTTAATACACATTGGTACACCCACAACAATCGATATAGCATAAACAGGTATTCTTGATGCAAACATCTTCCAATAGTAAGGAGAGAAGAGTAATATCCAATTAATAATTGCAACTATTCCATATGCCAACCGTTTTGATTTTGTTTTACCAATTAATAAGGGTAATGTCTGTTTTGTACCATAATCTACTTCGATATCTTCTATATCTTTTAATATCTCTCTTGATACTTGTAATGGGAAACCAATTATTGTCAATTGATATAATTTGCTAGTGATATCTGTTCCGATCATCATCATGTGCATATCATTCTTAGTACTACCGGGAAGTAGAAGAGAAGCACTGCCAATCAGAGGAGATACTGCCAAGAATCCACATATTATATTCTTAATCAAGAATATTCGTTGCATTCCTAATGCATAACTTAACATGAGTAGAATGTTAAGTATAGTCCATCCAACAAAGTTCAATCCAGTATTAGTAGTAGTAGCCATATTGTGTCCATTGTTCATTGAATTTGCAAGGCAAGCAAATGCAACCGATAACATTGATAAAACAATGCAAAACATCCATCCCTGTTTAACTGATATATTATTGGATGCAATAGACCTATTCTGTTTCTTGTCATGTTGAGAATCAATATTAACATCGGCAATATCATTCATGGCCATACCTGCTCCATAAGCAAGATAAATTGAAATTGATGCCAATATCGTAGTAGTTATTGTATTCTGATTGTATGATGATGATGATAATATGACCAACCTTCCAACTAGAAATGCACCAACTGCCTGTATTATTGTTATTGGTCTCATCATTGAGTAGTATTGTTGCCATAATCTCGTTGATGTTTTAGATTTTGTATTAGTATCCTCATTGTTCTCATTGATTGGTGATTGCAATGTGCTATCTCTGAGTCTACTACATCTATACCTTTTACTCATTTTTAATACTCTTGACAGAATGATATTGTTACTACATATTGTGATGTATGATGATTTATCTACCGAGTAAGATGGTCGATGATGTTGGTTTGTCATTTGTTGTATCGGTGTCACAAAGCTCTCGACGCCACTCGATTGAATAATCATCAAGAGACAAAGCCACCATATTCTAAAGTTAACAGCCATTTTAACAACTCTTTTATACACCACTTATATCATGTATCGTATGTAATCTATCTGTGATGTAATTAGCATAGCATCAAGACAACCTAACAAGTTTTGACATTCCACATGTAAGCATTTCAGAGCAAACCAACTCTCATAAAAATAAACGCGAAAATGAACTAAGATGTGCACCTCACCTAATTGATATTGTAATTCTATTGCAATAAAAGCATTTCACATACATCCAGTACTGCTACTACATCTCTATTTTACGCACTTTCGATCGACAGTGTTTTGGTGGCGATTTTCATAGTCTTTATTGAGTACGAGAGATTAGATTTTACCACATATTTTTTTGTGCATATCATATGCACCTTAATATACAGCTCAATATTACCCCTACGCATACCATAAAAGAACAAAAGAATAATAGTACTCATATAAAATAATCTGATATCAACCTGACAAACATCAACCATCTACGGCAGAGAGAAATATTATTGATTTAGTATCGCAAAAGATTACAAACCACAAACTTCACACAGCTTACTGCATAATACATACGGACAAAGATAACAATATGGCGGATGATCAAACAGCAAATGATGAATGTGGTATATGTTTGGAAACATTAACGGCAGCAGTTACATTACCATGTTCACACAAATTCTGTGCTGATTGTTTGGATGGATGGAAATCAAAATTTGGATCTGCTTTCAAGGGAGAGAAGAGTAAATCATGTCCTCTGTGTAGAAAGAAGATCCCTCCATCGAAAGAGATAATTATTCAATTAGAATATCATCGTAAATTCAAACGTATGTTGGAGGCCAATGGTGATACAACTTCAGGAACCTACATGAATCAAGTAGAACATGTCAAAAGATTAGAAGCAGAAATTGGTGATTATGACGGAAAAGGCTTAGATTACGATGATCACGATGAATGTATAGAACTTATACCTGGGTATATCTCCGATGCGGTGAAGAATAATAACATGAAGAGGGTCATGAAATGGTTGAGATCTCCAGTTGATAAAAAAAGATTGAATGCAAGAGACCCGGATTATATAAACTCCACACTAGTGCACTTGGCAACTTTATACAATTCTGACTTGCTATCGATACTACTGCAATATGGGGCCGATGTAAACGCATTGAATGCTAAGGGATTTAGTTCTCTGATTATTGCAACAAAAGCTTGTGTTGAGGAGGCTAAGATATTACTGGAATGGGGTGCTGAGATTTCTCTACCACGTGATGTTGTTCAAGATAAATCTGGTCAATCTGAAAGGGACGAATTCATTCAGGCGTGCATCGCGTGTAATAATAACAAATTAGCCAATCTTGTTTCATCAGAGTTTGGGGGTAGACGATGTGAGGTAATCAATCTACCGAATCATCCACAATTGAATGGCAAGGCATGTGTAGTAGAAAAGTATATTACTAAAAAGGAAAAGTATAAGGTAATATTCGAGGGATCGGGTAATGCGGCACTAGTCGGCCCAAACAATCTCAAGCGTCGGGATAGAACTCCATTGGATTGTGGGTATTATATCTCTTTCAAGAATGGTAAAATGTCTCGTCGTGAGTTTGCTACAAAGGAAGAGTGTCGAGCATATGTTTCTTCATTAGGTGGTGGAGATGTAAAGGAGACCACGGAGGAGTTGGCAAGTTTGAAACTATAATACCATAGCGATACATAAAGAGTAGGATATAGCAGGGGGTAGGGGAGACAACATTCAATCAAACCGAACAATATCGGACATATATTAGTAGCAGAGATTGGAGATTAGCATGAGAAAGGTTCGAGCTACCAATACCGGTGTTATACAAGATGATTGTCATGAGTAAATGTCAATATAATATAGCAATTGAACTATTCAAGTAATCATCCGTACTCATCTAGGTTTATCCACGGCACTACTAGTGTATAACTATCCGCTCCAAGCGGATAGTCATCTTCTACTCTTCTATTCTATACATATAACTGTTCATCAAGACAATTGCAAACATGTTCAATACTCTCTCTCTAAGCAACATCACGGGCAGACATGTAATAACTAATTCCACCAGTATATGCAGCCACTACATTCAATACATCCTTGAACAACTTCTTGGTACCAACCATTTGGCTAATTGTAATAGTACTATCACCAACAGTAGTGACTACTGCTGGGACGACATCTCCTTCGTCTTGATTCTTGTCCTTCTTGGCTTCGGCAATGGTAGATTCTTCCTCCTCTGTGTCCTCATCAGCGTCGAATGTAAGAGTTAAACCCTCGAGTTCTCTACGCTTACCAACCTTATGATACAACAATCCCACCTTACTGAAGATGTAAAAGGCTTGACTTGATCCAGCTTCAAGAGTAATCTCACTATCAAGTTTCAACGATGTGAAACTTTCCTTTGTAACACTAACTGTATTATCAAAGATCAATGTCCATGCAGTTTCATCCTCTTCAAATCCAGTATGTGAACCACTCTTGGAATATACTTGAATATCACTATTACCATCCTTCTCGGCTACGATGCCCAAGTATCCAATAGTGACTTGATCACTGGCTGATACTGTAAACATATGTCCATTTGACTTTTCATTACGTTCATAATTTCTTGGTGTGTAGTTGCGGAAGATACAGTCGGTGGGACAAGTCTCGGGATTCTCGGATAGTTCTAGTTCACATATTGTGTTTCCACAAGCTAAGGTTGGACTGGCAGTGGGCTGTTTATGTTTGAAAAAACAGAGGGTAACAATGGTTGGGAGTTAGAGATATATAGGAAGAGAAGATACTAGCATCATACTCGTAGACAAGACAAAGGTATAGACTTACATTCTTGGTCGGGCTAAATGATGGGCTTTCTGTCGGGCTAGAGGACGGTTCTTTTGTTGGAGATGATGAGGGTGATAATGTAGGCGTGGTTGTTGGAACAGGCTGCAAACGATTAAAGTTGGGATAGATAGTGTGGTTAGTAATGGCATGTGACTGATTCAATCGATCTATATGAAAAGAACTTCTTACCGTTGGTACCTTTGTTGGTGATAATGTAGAAGGCCCACCGCTGGGTGTAAGGGTAGAAGGTCCTCCTGTTGGACTCATCTCTGGAGATAACGAAGGAGGTTCAGCCTCCTGTAATTGAAGATCAATACTAGCATACCCATCTTCCATTTCAGATGCACTAATTACCAAATCAGTGCCATTCTTCCAATTGGATATGACATGCGTGTCATCACTATTGAGTACTACTCCGTCTAGTGATATTTCATCAGTTTCCTTATCAATCTTGGTAATGGTAACTTGCTTTCCGTTGTATCCGACAAAGTAGGATGATGTCTCATCCATTAGTTTGATAACCTTTGGTGTTCTCTTATCCACTGGTGATGATACTTCCGTACTACCAGCTATTACACCTCCTGCTACCGGTTCTTCTTCCTCAGTCTCTACTACCACCTCATTACTATTCATAATAATACCTGCATAAACATCAGATATCAACAACTGACCAGCCTTTTCATCATCAGTCTTCTCACGACAATAGTTAACATTTTCTTCACCCCATCCTACACATCCATAGATTAGATCCCACCTGATACGTTCTTGACAGAGAAGATCACCTTGACAATCTGAGTCTGAGTTGCAGTTACCTATATTGAGTTTTGAGATATGAAAAGAGTGGAGTGTTCATATGATGTGAGCAGAACGTCTAGGAGGATACATATCAAATAGGTTTATACAGCAGATATGTCATACAACTAATACACAACGACGTACCTTCACAACGTCCATAACCACCTTCTCCCAAACCATCATCCTTCTCCTGTAATATCTCATTAGTACGTTCAACACAATAATCAACTCCTTGAACAGCACTATCATTATCACACCCCGGCACTACCTCATTATCATCACGATAAAAACACATGTAATTATCACCTAAACAATCAGAGTGTGTATCACAATCACCTTGACATTCGGTATACATTCCTGGTCCGAAGATACTGCCTAAGTTATTTGCTTTTGTTATTAATGGTGGATCGATTGTTGGACTGTAGGTTGGGTAGGGTGTGTTTGGTGAGGATGTAATTGGTGTGGAGGTTGGTGTGGATGTGATTGGTGCTGAGGGTGCTGAGGTTGTTACAGGTGGGTTTGTAGGAGATGAACTAACTGGTGGAGTGGAGGGAGAGTCGGTGGCAGTTGCCTTTGCAACACTCTCAGAAGGCTCAGCACTAACTGGTGCTTCGCTGACTGGTGATGATACAGGAGCAGCAGTCTCTACATCCTCTTCTTCTTCGGCGGAAGTTGGACTATAGGTAGGATAATAAGTAGGATACGGTGTGCCTACTCGTCCACTATTCAAGAATGTATCCCACCATGCTGCTTGTTCAATTTGTGTCATGTTAGCTGGTGGGCCAACTGTTGGTTCTCCCTCGGGACTACCGTCGATGACTAGTTGGGATTGCTCTAATGGTGGCATACTCATACTATTTTCTAGTTGTTGTAGTGTACGGTGGTATTGCTCTTGTTCAATTGCAGCAGCGTCAGCGGTGGTGGTGGTATCAACATGTTGTCGACTGAGTTTATGTTGATTTGAATTGATAGGACGGCCTATGATACGTTTACGTAGGTTAAACTTTGCACCTCCATTATTATTAGTAGTGGCGGCAGATACAGTTGATGATGTAGAGAGGAGGGATAGGAGGATGGTTGCTGTTGATGAATAGTTCACCATGATAGATAGTATAGTTGATGATCGATGCTGAGTTTTTAATCACGAGATGTGAGTGCTAATATGGGAGATCTCTGCCTAAGTAGTTGAGTATGATGTATCACTCTTTATTATGTAATGGGCGATACATGTGTTGTTTATGGTAAACACGATAGACGATATCTTTGGATCTTTGTGTGTTGTCGGCGGTAGGTGGCAAAGTGCAATAAGCGAGTGAGAGACGTTTTATCAGAGTGAGAAAGTACGTATTGTACAGATTATCGTATTTAAGACGCTCAGTACGGCATTGCTATTAAGCAGAATTTCTCTGTGAGGCATGAACGTATGAGGTGAATGCTGATAGTACTGCTTATCAAGTTGATATAATATATCACACAATAAAACAGCAGAGTATAGTAGCAGATTCAAGTTTAAGTAGTTTCAACGCTCTTTCGATACACTGTTCCGTCGTCGTTAAACCGGATAAAAAGAAGTAAGTTTTGCCTTTTAGGCGTGTGTGCCTTCATTTATTACTCTATCTATTAGGCTTATTTCTAAACAGTAATTGGTATTAGGATATATGGATATATCGTCTATCCGTATTGTCGATATATAATTTGAATCAGTTTTTAACCCTCTTCTTTCGATCGGTAGGCGGTTATTCAGTCAGTTGACATAAGTCGGTGCACCTTCTTTGCAATATACAACAAATATCCAAGGCAGACAATATGAACACAAGTAGAAGAGTGCACGTCGGTACACCACCAGGGGATTTTAAAGGTTGGACTACTACTGAAGTTTGTTTTCATGGATTCGCCAATCTAAGTACGACAAGAGATGAATATGTTGAATCACCTGAATTTTCTTGCTTAGGCACTAATTGGGTATTGAAACTTTGTCCAGGAGGTGAGGAGGAATCAGAAGAAGGTCATGTGTCCGCAGCTCTTGCCAATAGATCAAATTCAAGTAGAGATGCAAATGGTAAAGAGGTAGTGCATATCAAATCAGACACAGATGAGTTTGGAGCTTATGAATCTGGGAATAATGCCTGGTTCAACTTAAACTTTGCCAAACGATCAAGACTTCTAGATAAATTGGTAGACGGAGCATTGGTTATTGAAGTTCGAATGAAGTCTACTGCTGCAGACAAATCAATTACTCAATTCATACCAACAAATCCCCTTTGCAAAAATGTCATAAATAAGTTTATGGATGAGGAATCTGCTGATGTAGTCTTTGAGATTGATGATAGTAAAAGCTGCCAAAGTGAGGAACACACCAGCAAAAAGTCAAAGAGTACAACAGCACTATATGCCCATCGCTTCATACTACAAGATATATCAACAATGTTAGCTGAATTATGCAAATCAGATGAGAGTGGGATTACTACTGTCTCAATTACAGATGTGTCACCTGAGATATTCAAGCATATGATTTACTATACATATGGTGGTAAACTATCAGAAGAGAAGTTAAAGGCCAATGCAAAAGATATCATTAATGCCTGTGACAAGTACGGGGTAGTGCACTTGAAATTAGAGGCCGAAGCATGTTATGTCAAATCAAATGAAATTAGTATGGAGAATATGATGGATAACCTACTCTATGCCGACTCCAAGAACCTAGCACTACTGAAGGAGGCAGTTATGGATTACATATTGACAAATAAAGGAGATATTATGGATAAGGTATCGTTTGATAATTTACCGGGCTCATTGATGAAGGACTTATTAGCAGCTGTGGCGAGAGGAGAGCAGAGTGGAGATAGTAATAGTACAGATTACAATACAATGAGGGTAGGAACGTTAAGGAAGATGCTGGATGAAAAGGGTTTGGATGTGGATGGGTCCAGGGAGTCAATGATTGCTTTACTCAAGGAGGAGAGTGCTTGAACATGTGATATGTTGAGGAGGTTGAACGAATGTTGAGGAGAGTATGTTCGGAAGAATATCCTTAGAAGATTGATAGTTGATGTAAGCATATTTGCTCAATAATAATAACCCAGATACTAAACTTCTCTTAGTTATGCTACTATTATATGTCAATAGATCGGTTATATTATTTATCGCCACCTTACCCTGAGAAATAATCATTCAGCCTATCAATCAGCTCTTGTTTACGGCCACTAACACGCAATCCCAAGTTTCGTAGCCTATCCTTTAATTGAACCACTGTCAAAAGAGACAAGTCTTGTGGTACTGATACAGCGTCTTCTTCTTCTACTACTACAAATACTTCATCTCTGCTATCCGCATCATTATGTTCGTCATCTACTACTGCTACCACACTACCGTTCTCATCCTCGTCCTGTAAATCAGATTCTAGGTTTTCTATACTTTGTTCTGATGTCCAGTGCTTCAGTGTCTCAAGTCGTTTCCTACTGAACTTCCTGTCAGTAGCCACACTTATTAACTTGTCATCAAGGTCTTGCCGAATAACTCCGGCTCTATGGTATGCCCAAACCAAGTTCGATATTTCTTGTTCATTATAACCATCCAAGTTGTCCAATGAAACAATATGATCTGCCACTTTGACAAACAGATCAGGATGTGACACCTCAGCTTTGGCATATGCATATACTATAGTGGAAAGATCCTGCGGTATAAAGTCATTCAGATGGTCTAATGAAACAATATGATCCGCCACTTTGTTGAACAGACCATGATGGGATATTTCAGCCTTGGCATATGACCATATAA
>Ga0075439_15749_pt1 | contig 11007 bp, 11 predicted proteins | sample MintriSingleCell_FD_74264 | JGI IMG/M metagenome (GOLD analysis project Ga0075439, IMG submission 74264) | Marine eukaryotic communities from Monterey Bay, USA to study complex ecological interactions - Minidiscus trioculatus JGI Plate_4_G5... | ecosystem: Environmental > Aquatic > Marine >... | reverse complement strand
GGTCTAGTCGACTGTACTCGTGTTTCCTCATTTCTAGCACTAGATCGCTCTTTTTCTGAATGAAACTCAGCGCCGAGACCTTGTCGTTGTAGATGTCGGATTCCGAACTTAATAAGCATCATAGCCTTCTTCAGAAACGTGCATCCTTGTGGTGAGCCATGTGTGTTATTGAGACAGTATAGTCTGTACTTGCCGGCAGGAAGAATAGTACCAAACATCTCCCTTGGAATTTTGACTTGTTTGTTCTCGTCAATCCCCTTAGGATCAAGTAGCACATGTGTGAATGTTACCGAGCTCTCAAGCTCTATGTTAACATCATCTTGTTCTTGATTTTCTTGTAAAGTGAACCCATTAATCCACTTTGATGGTGGATTGATCAATGAATACGGCTTGGCAGCAATTCCCGGCGGTGAATGGACTTGACTGATAGAGACTTGACAGTCTTCATTCCTCGAATCTGTGTTGATTGATTAACAAGAGAAAGCGTGTGTGAGATATAGTATTGGTAATGGCTGGCACAGTTTCAATATATAGATACTTGCATACTTACATAGGTATGTCAAACCCCCATCAGTACGGTAGACTTTTGCATCGGTTCTGTGAATAAGTAGTCTCGTCATCATTCGATCATCGGGTACTTCAATACCCTTGTAAGCCTCAATAAGATGATTCAGTTCCTCAATCTCCTGAAGGGCCTTGAATAACACACTTTCATTTGCGTCATATCGGCAAAAGACACCGTTGAATTGAGGAAGCTTTTTCGATTGTACAGTCGTTCGGCATATGTCTATGTTCTTTAACAATCTCTTGTACGCCTTCTTATGTTCTTTGATACTGTAGAATGTAGGTCCATATACCTCATAACCCTTTGGCCTGTCGTATAGATCTACCCAATATTTCCCTTTACTATGCAACGTGTCATAATGCATATCATATGTTAATGGAGTATAAGCATAAAACTTTGTATGTTTGTTCACAGTATAACCTTTACTCTTGTCACTATCATCAACTATAGGCGGCCAAGATGAAGTATCAATACCATGATGCATTATAATCTCCCTCAGAGATAATGGCATTGGAATCTTTGGATGGGGGGATGGTCGGATGAAGATTAAACGAAGATCTGTGCCGATATGCTTTGTGTGGCTTTTCTCAATGTCATCACGTTGTTTGACCAAATCTTGAATATCATTTGAATGTAGATGCTCATTTACTAGTCTCCCGGCATGATCTTGTGTAATCATTAACTGTATGATTGTCTCCATACCACTAAGGATGAGACTTTTATCATGCCCTTCTACTTTCAAACCATCACTGTATAAGGGATGATTCTCATCTTCAATACCATTAAACATATCCACTTCAAGTATATGAAATAAAGTTATACCACCAAGCTCTTTTCCAGTTCTAATGCTTCCCTGTCGGTTAATTTCATGTAATCTTTGACTTTTAGTCCATATTTTAATGGTGCATTGAGATAGAGATCATGCAATGGTTGGATTTTGGCTTTGACGGAGTGGTCATGTTTGTATATCATATAGCAATCCGATGGATCTTCATAGCAACAATCATCATCAGCAGCACCTTCATTATCACTACCGTCACTGTCACTACTATCGCCACAATCATTACACAAGAAGGAATTTGCAATATCACAGGAAAATTTCTTACAGTAATAACTTTCACAATTAGTACACCTTCCACTCTTACCACCTGCATGTGTATAGGTATTATCAATTACTCTCCACTTGAATGGCCCCTTGCTTGGTGGGTAGCAGAAATACACACCGGCGTGATCACCATATTGATACATATGTTGTGTATTATACATGACATGTGGATTATTCGGCATGAGTAATTGACAGTACGGCGGCCCACTTACTACAATACCTGTATCATGATGTGCCTTCATATATTTATCATGTGCAGTGTTTAGTTCGACGGGATATGGTTCAGTTGTTCGCTGATATGTACTCAGACTACTTGATTTTAGTGGTTGTGGTTGTTGACTAAACTCTGATGGACGAGGTTCACTAACCAGTTTCTTCTTACACACAATACACTCATCATCATTCTCAACATCGGTAGATGGTGATTTACCTTTATTTCTTGTCAAGGGGAAAAGTTTGAGAGGTTCACGCAACCAAGCAGGTAGGACAAACTTATCTGAACTAAATAAGTTTGTAAACTTATTGACATTATCGGTAGAAGTAACTTTGGATGATAGATGATTGATGTCGATGTATCGGTAGCCTACTGATATCAAAGCAACTACAATTGCAAGAACCAAACCTAAAGAAGGCTTCATCATCAACATCTTCTTCTTCTTCTTCTTCTTTGCAGCTCGCGATACGAGTTGTACGATGCGATCATCTCCCGATGACGATTCGTCTTCAGATGAGTCTTTAGTAGGCGGTGTTGGTTGCCCACGGCCGCGGTGGCTACGGGGAGTAGACTTTTTAGACATGATAACAGATATATGTGTGCAATAACAATATACTCCTTAGAATTATTGTGAGGATAGTGGATTGTATCAATAACAACTCCGATTATCAACCACCACGCACAACGCGGAGTTCAAACTATGGTAATCGTATCAATGACAATGTGACATGGCAGTTCAGCCGCCATGAAATTGACTAGTGATCGCGGACATCAAAGGGCTGTTGTTCAAGCCTCAAGCATGAAAGCCACAAGGGACAAAAGAAAGATCCATCATCAACAATTTAGACTGGCTCAAAATGCAATGTTGCCTCCATCCAAACTCTGCTATTGGTATAGGACTTTAGAGACAATCCTTTCGTCTTGTTCTCAGAGGACCACTTGTATACTTGTGGACCAAGGTGCTTCTTCTTAGAATCACTGGTGCACCAATACTTCAAATGTGAAATATTAGGGAACCGAAGACGTGTACTGAGCAAGCTCCATGGCTCTCCTGGTAGGAGATTTTGCGGACCACCACCATTGTTGTTGATGGACCAACGGTACTTCTTCCTAGCATTCTTACGACGGAGGAGGAGACCATGCAGAGCATCATTACGATCATTCTCAACAGCAGTAAAAAGCTTGTCTAATAAAGTCTTCTTATCACCACCAGCAAGCTCCTGACGTTTTGCACTAGCGTTGACAACGTGGTTAGTACCTGCTTTCATCGTCTCTAGATTTCTATTGGAGACAGTCTTCCTAGCATGAGTACTACCACGGCCATCCTTACCGCCACCATTCTTCTTATCCTTGGCACCTACAATAAATAATTAATAACAAAAAGATAAATTAATATTTAGAATTAATAATGAATCAACAATTATTAACAATACAACAACAAACAAATACGCACCCTTGTAATTATTACCATGTATACCGAATTCATGGGGGACAACGGCGATAGGAGGTGCCTTCTTCTCCGACGGTTTGGGGGCAACAGCTGCCGTGGACGATTTAGCAGCAACAATAATTGCCATGGACGATGATTTATTATTCTTCGCCTTCGTCTCGGCAGCCTTCTTGGCAGCCTTCTTCTTCTCCTTCTTAGCCTTCCTCAATGCCTTCAGCATCGCCTTGTCTACATCCTTCCCAGGCCCTACAATAATAATTAAGAGAAGACGAATAATTGAGACGACAATAATTTCAATTTATTTAATTAATTAATAAATGACGCACCTTTGGATGTAACAATCGCACCTCCAACTAAGCTGCCGCCAATACTAGCAGCAGCATTAAACTTGTCCTCCTTGGATGACATGGCTGCGTATCAAGATGAATTATTATGGTGTGTTGATAATTAATAAATTGTGAGCTCGCCTCCTTGATTTTACGTGACTGAAAATTAATTCAGTCAACATTAAAAAAAAGTTTGGTGATAAGAGTTCATGTTGATTCCATACTGGATTTCTTACGGACATGGTCATCATGGTAACCGATGGATTAGACTTAATGAGCTGGCTGCCTTTTGTCAACGACCAGGAGCTGAAGATACCAAGAAGGATATTAAACTTGCCAAAGAAATATCAAATCATCAAGATAGGAACTCCGTCACATACTCATCGTCATTAAATAAAGACAATTCAATTACAATACAACATGTTAAGAAGCAAATAGCTGCCCTACAAATTGGTGATTATGAAGCAGCATTCAATCTCAACTCTCCTGCTAATAAGAAACGATTGGTGTCAAGTGAAAAGTTTAAGGCCATCGTATCTGGATGGGCGGCCTTTAAAGTTCTGACACTGCCGGCTACAATCTGTAATTACCGAGAAGGGGCTATACAAGATACAACTGCTCATGTAAAGGTCGAGGCAACAGCCGCAGAAGGAGAAGAAGTTGTTTCTTTTGTGTTTGATTTGAGCCGAAACGGCAATACTTGGGAAACGGATGGTGTAAGAATCTAGTGCTAGAAATGAGGAAACACGAGTACAGTCGACTAGAGATACCTTACTAGGCGAAGAAGCTATCTCGTGTCTCTCGTCGGCACATTATGCAGAAGATATAGACAGCTTTATCAATGACTTGGCTGATAGGATAGTAAAGAGAGATGGAGCTATGTGGATGCAAGACCCAAGCAAGGACGACAATTCTTCTGTGTATAGGTCGAAAACTGAGGTTGACAACATAATTGACAACATGGAAGTGTTTAACTGTCCAGTAGGTGATCAAGACAGCATTTGTGAGAAGTTGAGAAGGAAATGTCATGAGAAGCTTGGAGAGAAGAAAAATGCTTATTGGCAGCAGCAGAAACGAAAGGCAGCAGAGGTATCAAAAAAGGCAGAGGAAGGGAACAAAAGAAGGAAGACTGATGAATAGAGGGTATGTGTTAGTTCATATTGCATAATGGTAGTGTAAAAGTCTTTAACGAAGAATAGAAATGTATAATCTCGTCTGCAGCATCTTGTACAACAACCTTGGGACATCTCGCAGCTATATAATCTCGAGCAACATCTGTAGACCATGTTGGTGTCAAGAGACGAATGGCATTTCCCGTCCATGAACCAAGAATATAATGCCACACAATTCTGGATGTATAATCTCTGCAACCATTTCTGTAGTACCAAGGATGCGAGCCACACTAGATCGATTAAAATACTTATTTCCATCACAAATGGCAACTCTACCATTCTTTACAGCTGGTAAGTCCCTCCACTCGTTGGTATCTAATAACCCTATATTGTTCAATTCCTCATTTGTTCGTTCAATACTAAATCCACACGGTGATATTATGATATAATCGACATTGGATAGTAATGATATCTTTTCTAGAATTTGAGAATGTCCGCCGGATTTGCCATGTTTCATCTCACCTCCTGCAAACTTTACACAATCGTATATCCAATATCCACTGCCCATTAATGGTTTTAACCATTCAACATGTGCCACTTTAGGACGATTACTACCCCCTAGAATATCCATTGATACTGATTGAATACTATCTAATTGTTGTTTCACTTGTTTAACCAAACGGATACCACGATCCTCAACACCTATTGCTTTTGCAATTGTTATGATATCTCCCAATACATCTTCTAACGTCACTGGCATTATCGTGACCAACTTTACCAAAGGATCTAATTCGTTCATGTCACACGCAGCACTTAAATCATCAGGCGTTACAGCACATATACGACACTGTTCCTGAGTAATAATAACCGTGGGTTGCAACCTTTTTACTAGCTCATTATTGATTTGATATATCGCCCCACCGGTGGCAGATTGGACACGTACTTGTTTATCTAATTCAGATGAGGGGGCGTTTGGGTCGACCTTTGGTGCTGTTGCTATCGGTAGTGTGGTGACGAATGGTGGATCATCACAGCCATGTGATCGTCCAACGAGGAGATGTGCACATCCTAATCTACAGACGATTTCTGTAGCAGCCGATAGGAGTGATAGAACTCTTGGCCGCGGTGATGGTGATGTTTCAGTTTCAGCAGTCATCGTTTAGAATTAGAATAGTAAATATTCTTCTATCAGTAACGGCAGCTAGACTACTTCTATTCGACAAAGCGTTAAAACCTGATATCGTATATTGACGTATTGTGGATCTTTGTGGATCCTACAGAGACAATTATCAAATAACATCACCAAAAGGAAAGATGCGTTTGATCGCCAATGATTCAATTGTCATTTCATATTTTATTCTCTCGACTGCTGGCTTGCTAAAGTCAACTATACTGCATTGAATTACAGCATATCGTAAACCAACAGTACTGTCACTAGCTCACTATTCAACCCTCTTTTGATCAGTAGTAGCCTGGTCATCGTAGAGGAATATTGACTTAGTTGGATTGGATACGCTAGCCGGTATCCTTGACTTTTAAAATTCCCAAATCCATAGGTATCATTCCTTCTCCTCTTACAACAACACCCCACCCTATTACCTCCTATTACATCCTATTACGCTGGTTTTGATACTATTTATTGCAAAGATCTTTTGATTGTGGGTGGTTTTTAGAATATCATATACCAAGAGATATGGATGAGGAAAGCCAACAGACATTGCTTAGGATTGAGCAGAATGATAATATGTTAACAAATTTGTTTATAGGTCATGCCAAGAGATTTTATAGTATTATATACAACAACGATGATGACGAGGATGGCGAGAATAATAACAACAAGGGTAGATTCATGTCATCGTTTGATGATAATTTCTTGAGACTGGGTGAAGGTATTCGGCAGAGTACACATATCACAAAGTTGCAGGTGGCTGTGAGTCATATAGATAGGATGGAGTGGGTTGAGGATATCAATAGCAGTTTTCATCGAGGACTTTGTGAAGGAATCCAACAAAATGAATCAATTAATGAGCTGATCCTTCGTTGTGATGGTAGTTCTATTTTCTCCGTAGAGCATCCCTCCGCGGCAGGGCGTAGGATATTAGAGGTTTATCAGACAAACAATAATCTTACCGATTTAAGCATTTTAAATGCCAACTTACTAATTGGCAGAGGAGGAGAACAAATCATCGCAACAACCTTGCAATGTTGCACAAATCTGAGAACAATCAATCTATATCAATGTAGTATATCTGCCAATATGTTGTCACCGATGGTTGAGGCAATGCGGGGGATCCATTCATTGGAGAACCTTTATTTAATCGGAAATCAGGTACAGTATGCTGGATGTGAGGTACTTGCTACATTACTCGAAGACCCCAATTGCAATATAACCACTCTTCAACTACAGGACAATGGTATTGGCGATTTGGGTGCAATTGCTATTGCAAGCAGTTTAAAGAACAATACAAAGCTAGAAAACCTCTACTTCGATGGTAATGATATTACCCGGATCGTAGAAGACATCTTCTGTGGAGTATTATGCACCACATTGAGTATCAGCACTATATGTTCATCAAATCATACTCTTGCGGATTTGCAACTTCCAAACAGAATAGAACATACCCATCTTAGCCGCTTGTTACAAGTGAATAAAGGCACAAATAAAATACATGTTGTAATGAAAAAGATATTACAATATCATCCCCACATTGATACGAAACCTTTCTTCGGATGGGATATGGATGGGGAGTGGACATTAAAGGGGTTGCCTTATGTTATCGATTGGTTTAATAGGGCTACGGTGGCTGTGAATGACAGGGGTAAACGAAGAGCTGCCCGAGCGAAAGATAGAGTAAATTACAACGTCGATCAAAAGAAGCTGACGGCAATATACGAATTTGCTAAGGCCGTGCCGTCAATGTTTGTACCGGCTTCTCATACCACGGTGAACGACAACGATAAGAAGAAGCGGAAGAGGGGGTAATATCAGTTGTGGTATCCTCGAGACGGCGGGTACCATATTTGATTAATAATATGAGTTGACTATGGATTAGATTAAACTAGATACTCTGTTTTAGTCTACCACTCCTTTTCTTAACACCCTGGCCAACTGTAGGCTTCTAATTTTACCCTCTCTTCCACCTTTTACATCTACAGGCATCAGAAGCCGGGACTCTTCTGCACTGCCTTGTACACATTGTTCAGACTTAACTAATAAATACCTTATCCTTCCGCTTCTTGTTCTCTACTAATCTAACTCAATCTCCTTGGTAAGTGATCTGGACAACTACCTGCCGACTCTTTTCCTTTTACTCCTTCTACATACTCTCTGATCTACGAACATTAATGGCATATCCCTTGCAAACTGATAAATTGCCGATAGTTTCCTGGTATCTACCAATGGTATACGTGTATCTTCATATAGAAAAGTTTGTCCTTGAACCACTCCATTCTTAATAAAGGAAATATCCAAAACGGCTTCCTTAGCTCTCTCAAACCAATCGATTACATACGGTAGACCCTGTAGATTCCTTTCACTATCTTCTGTGCCCATTTCAAAGAATGGTTCCATATCAATATTGGGATGGTAACGTAATATCTTATTGATTGCCGCCGCCGCATATTTTTTCATGTATCGATTACAACCTAATAACGATGCCACCTCACCCCAACGATCACACCCTTGAACTTCTTCAAGGGTGTGATTCGATGAATATGTATTGTTAATACTCGTTGTATTGCATAGCAAATTGTAGAAGTTTCCGGCTGAACTTTGGTCAATTTGATTTCCTGTCATGCAGAGGTGCACTAACTTTGTATTGTTCGCTAAACTGTCAGCAAGGGTAATTGCACCCTCATTACCAATGTTATTATCTGATAGTTGGATCTTTTCTAGGTTGGAGCTTCTATCTCGAAACAAGTATGCAAGTGCTTGGCATCCATCTTTTCCAATTCTATTGTCGTTCAAATAGAGTTCCTCTAAGGAAGTACGTCCCCGCAATGCCTCAACTATCTGAACAAGTTTTTGATCAGTTATATTGCACTGATTAAGAACAATAACTTTTAGATTTGTACAGCTTCTCAAAGTCAATGCAACATGTTCTACTTCGTCTTGTAGTAGAATGGTTCTTAATATACATAAATTGGTAAGATGACTGCTGTTTGCATGATATGCACTCAATATTTCATTCCCTGTACCCCTAAGAGTTCCAAAAACATTGGGAGTATCAGTACAACATAATATTAACTCTTGAATTGTAGAATTACGTCTCAAACCATCGTAGAATCCCTGACATATGTTGATATTAACTATTGATTCGTTGTTAACTTCTAATTTGTTAAGAAAAGTATTTGTTGCAATATATCGTCCGAGCGTACTAAAGTCGCTACCCTGATTAGAATAGAATATACTACCATCATAATACTCGTCGTCGGCATCATCCCCTATGTACAGCTTGGTCAAGCCACTGTGGTTCTCTTTGATCCTAAGCAACGTCTCTTTGCTTTCCTCGTCCATTATTAAAAGTATAAGTATAAGATAAGAGTATATATGCTGATGTATCAGTATGTATGTATGTCGATAAAATTATACCAAGACTGTCGTAAAGAGTAACTGGTCTATTGGTTCCGTTTTATAAGTGATGTTGACTTACTGCTTGCAGTTGAGTTGTATCATTCAACTCCACTATCATATGGCTGTACCTACTTGAGATTTCTACTCTCAAAGATACCGTCTAGAGCGTATCCTTGCCTCTCTCAATAACTATTCACTCACTAAAATCGCAAGATTACTACTGTTAGAGCATTAACAACTGATCTAGTGGCGGTACTGTGGATGTATATGCAATAGTATCATTCAGTACTTTAGGAGGAGTTGCAATAACCACACCAAGAGATGAATAAAGGGGGGCATTGTAGAGCAAAAGCTGTTTGCGTTTGATCGCTATTTCATTTGTCTTTTGAAATCCCACTCGATTGTCTTCATACATAGGTAATAGCGCCTATTGCCCTCAATATAGCATTAGATATACCCATCTGATACTACTATATAATGTCATCAAGTAATGATAATACCAAGCTAGCCACCACTGCAATCCTAGCAGGATCACTCGGCGCCGCAATCTCCTACTACCTCCTCCAAAAAAAAGTTAAAATCATCCTCCACCAATAATAATTACTCCTCCTCCACAGATATACGACATCCACTAAATTCGAAAACATCCTTCATATTCCAAGATCCAGAATATGACATTGGTTACGATATCAATTCATCTATCAAATCCGAAAGTGATGCTTCTACATTTACTAAGGGGAATATTAAGAACCAGTTTGTTGAATCATCTGGTCAGTCTTTCACTGAGTCATCGATTACGAATAATGGGGATGGTACTGGATCTTTTGCGCTCAAAGCTGGTGCAAATGGCCGTGCTGAGGCTCAGGATGGGTCGGTTTCGTTTAGTGGAAACACGGGAGGTACTGCAACTGGTACTTTTGATGAGGATGGAGTTGTTGAGGTAGAACGAACTGGTAAAGCCAATGGACGACTTGAGAATGAGGAGGGAAACTTTTCCGGAAATGCTAAGGCAGAAGCAACACAGGTGAGTAGAAAGCTTGTCTTTGATTCGTCTTTCAAGTATGCTCATTCATATGTATCCTCTTCCTGTCATATGTCCTCTATAGACCCGCAACCCCGATGGAACTTATGTTACTGACCTTGAGTTAAACACCACCCCTGGTATCAATGATCTTATCACTGAAGAAGGACTCGAAGAAGCCCTAGATCAAAGTTTGGAAGATTTCAATGATATTATCACTGCAGAGGTACCCGAAGATCTCCTTGATCTCTTTAATGAAAATGGTGATGGCGTGATTTTTTTCTCCGAGGAAGATCTCCAAGGACTCTTTAACCAACAAAATGATGAGGGCACTATCTCTGTTGAAGAAATCCAAAAATTCTTTGCAATGCGTATGATCACCCCCCAACCTGATGACTTTTAATCTAGAGGTGAAGGTCGTGGAGGTAATTAGACTCTTTTGAATTTGCAGAGTATGAGAGATTTGTTTAGTCTCTAGGACAGTATCAAGGAAGCCGTTCCTTTTGTATTAGAAGAATGTTAGTAGGTTATTTAAGGTAATTTAGAGATAAACTACTTATTGTCATCATTAGTGACAACTCTCTGCATTTACACGTTATCTCTAAATGTAATATACTCCGTACTGAATGGTGGATCAACCT
>Ga0075439_10907_pt1 | contig 11019 bp, 12 predicted proteins | sample MintriSingleCell_FD_74264 | JGI IMG/M metagenome (GOLD analysis project Ga0075439, IMG submission 74264) | Marine eukaryotic communities from Monterey Bay, USA to study complex ecological interactions - Minidiscus trioculatus JGI Plate_4_G5... | ecosystem: Environmental > Aquatic > Marine >... | reverse complement strand
TATATTCTATTATGCATAAGATATGAATTGCCTGTTACTTCTTCAGCCCCTCATCATCTAATCCACATCGTATGCACAATTCAACACAGAGGAGATAATGCAGAGATTTATCGTTGGGCTATATTCTTTGGCCCGTTATGGGCGTGTATCGTGGGTTGCATGATAGTTATGATTATGATCTTTGTTAGTGTTAGGAAACAAGAGAATAAACTCAAAAAGTATCAATTCAAATCAACCACCCGTAGAGGAAGTACTGATAGTTCCAATGGCGGGGAATATGATGAGGTAATTCGTAAAAAGCAAAGAGAGGATGATCGTAGGCGACATGCACAATCACGTCAAGTAGCGTGGCAGGGATTGCGCTTTGTTGGGGTGTTTTACCTAACATGGGCATTTGCCACGGTGAATAGGATATTACAGGCGGCGATAGGAAAGAGTTACTTTTGGTTAATGTGTCTGCATACCATCTTCGTCCCTATGCAAGGGTGAGTTTAGAGTGGGGTGTGTACATCATTTGTTCTTGACTTTCTTTCCATATCTGACCCTTGCCTTAATCTTTCTTTTTCTTTTAGCTTCTTCAACTTTCTAGTATTCATATATCCAAGGTTTAAGAAAAGTGTTGCCGGTAAACGAATAGCTCGAATGTCAATCAGAACGTCGGGTGTAAATAAGTCAAATACAAAGCTTCCCACGAGGAACTCACTAACAAAGAGTAGATGGGTGTCGGCGCATGAGGATGATGATGTTAAGGACGAAGCACCCCCGCCCTCATCCGCATCTTTAGCCGCTGGGATTGTAAGGGATGAAGAAGCAGCAGGTGCAGAGCAGAATGATCACGTGGGGAATGGAGAAGAGATGAAAGTAGAAGACGATGCGGAGGAGGAAGTTATATCGCCAACCAAATCCATCTCTTTGATGAAAGGATCGTTTGATGATGCTAATACTCAATTGGAATAGTAGAAGGCTGATTGTTTGTATAATGGGGTATTATAAGTGGCAGTGGGTATATGATTATACCGTTTGGGGAAGAAGAGATTGATGCGAGGGGTGCCTGATTGGGAATGGGAGACGTGAGGATGAGGGGTACATTCATATCAATCAAGCTGTATTGTCAAATCACATCTTCTTCATTAGGTTAGAATTACAATCGGCACAATCATCGGATTTAACGGGCGTGGGGCAGATTTACAGTTAGTACATGATCGGCCATTCCACAACTCAGGATTCATTTATTTTATGTTAATCGGTAGCCTAAGGCGTAAAGGACTTTCCAAGTGATGAGGTTGCATATAATATGTAAGCCGATACGGCATTTGACTTCTGTTTTTATGGGTGCTTTGATAATGACTAGTTGCAGGGGCACCAACAAGAAAGAGAAGAGCAACACTTGACCACTGCTTAAAGTCACCCAATCCCAGAATATCTCATCACCTGCTCTTTGTAAATAAGCATTGTGTTCAGCCTTCTTCTTGTTGAAATGTTCTTCCACCTCAGGCGACGCCTCCCTCAAATCACTTCCTTCATCAATAGTAAAAAGGGTTGTTCGGCGGCGATTACTCTGTCTTACGTCTTGTCCAAAGTCAAGTTTGAATAGAGTTGATTGGCCTTGGTTATTATTATTAGTGGTTCCACTTCATGAGGTTTTAAGTACCTACATACCTAAACTCCAATCACCACGACAATCAACATAATAGCGTATCACCACTAATCAGCACTACATTAAACATAATAGCGTATTGCTACTAATCAGCACTACAATAAGGGATGGAGAGGTGATAGTACACCGTTAAGTGAGACAAGACTTTCACACCACGACGACCAACAAGGCGCCAAAAGTATTAGTAACGAGGAAGTTTAGTAAGTCGACGAGTTGTAAAGATGCCTTCTAGTAGGAAGCGAGCCAAGGGCAAGTTAAGGAAAGCAAGGTCTACAGCTCGAGCAGTCTGTGTAGACGAGTCTACTTGGCTGAACTGGCTGCTATGGGGGACACGTATGAAGGGGATACAATGTTCCCATGGTGCTGTAACTCCTTCGTCATCGAACAAAGATGTTGATTTGTTCATGAGTGACTTCATAGACTCAATTAGACAACAAGACTTTGAGCTGTCAAACCTTATGCGAGAATTATTAATCAAACACCCTGCAGTGTTTAACAGCACTCAGGGTATAAGGATTTGGTATCCTTTCCAAAATGGAGACTTGAACCCGCCTGTAACTCAAATTGAGGGAGTTTCCGAGGGAGTTTGCTCAAACTTCAAAGTTGTAACTTGATCAGAAGGTCCTAATCTTGCTATCTGTGGGTAGCCATATAGGGTGTGAAATAGTCCAAAATGTGCAAAAAAATACCTTTTCAAATCGCGTAGGTATTTGGAAACACGCGTAAAGGGTCGCACGCGACCCTTGACGCGTGTTTGACGCGCGCACACACTATGTATAATGGTAACAGCTCGCTACTAGCCGCACCATCCACCCTGGGTGGTGGTCACTGCACTACATTAGCTCCCTTTGGGGGCGAAGAAAATTTGAGATTTTCGGCCAAATAGACCAGCCGTGAAAAGCAGAGGTTAATATAAGAGTGAAAAGATACCATTTAGACTTGTTAACAATAACGATCAACTGAAGATAGTGACGTGCAACTTGCTAGCAATGGGTACAAACGATATATTACGCGATAAGATTGACAGGAGGATGGGAACAGATAATGCCTGTATATTAGCTTGCTCAGTCTTGATCTTAGAGAATTATGCGGAAACGAATGATGTTAATGCTTCCTTATACTTGGCATACCCCAAGAAACGAGACATTGATGATGGAGGAGAACGAGAAGCGCTACGATTCTTCAGTAAGAGGATCAGTTGTACATGTTTGGATAGTCTATATGCTCAAGCTAAATCAGAGCAACGGAAAGTCGGGCGGTGTTACGGATGTGAAATGACATTCAAGAGATCAACTTTTGAAGTATGTAATGGGTGTAGAATCTGTCAGTATTGCAGTAAGGATTGTCAGCGTCAGCATTGGTCATTGCATAAAGGAGACTGTGATAGTTGGTCAAAGTGCCGTGCTTGGTGTATTCAGTATGGTTTTATCTTAGAATGAATAAGTGTCAGTTGTCGTTCCCCTAATAGTACTAACTCTAGCCAATTGGCACTTCATATAAACTTAGTCCTACGCCTACGACTAACCCGCCGACTTTCTCCCAACTAACTATACATCATTTACATAAGACTCTCTTACATTATTAGAACTCTTCATAATCATAGACCAAACTTATCCCATTCTTTACCAGGATATTCGGGATAGAATGTACCGTAATTGCAGAGCACTTCCTCTCCAGTTCCAGCCATTATATTTCGTGTAGCGTACTCATCATACTTTCCACAATGCTGTCCTTTTTGGCATACCTCATTACCCGCAGTGTTTGTTAGTTTTTTACCACCCTACAATAGAAAGAGAAGACATATGTTTAGATGAGTACACAAGATTGTAAAGACATACACTTCATAATAAACAACGTACATCATTCATCAATGAGGTCTCATCAGCTTGGAAGTATGATATGAGGTTGTTCTTCAATGGGTATGTCCATAACATTACATCACATGCCATCCCATCATCTTCAATTGCATAAACAAATTTTCGATACGATTGACCATTTTGAAACTTGATTAAATGATCTCCCCTTTCACCCTTCTTAATATCTCGTGTAGCAAAGACCTCTACCTTTTCCATCTATCGTTTGTCCTGATTGAATTGGTGATATAAAGTTTGTGTTCTTCTTCACTTTCTTTAGTTGTTTCTTTCCCTCTTGTTCTTGCTGACTTGACCATAAATCTCGTAGGTACTGCCAATCATATACCCTGTTTATCTGATATGTCCGCCGTGCGTCGTACATATTGCTCCTTGATTTCAAACTTCAAATCAAAAGACAGGTATCTTTTTTCTTGGTACCGGTATCTTTGAATAAAAAGCGAACAAACGTACTGCAACTATGAACAAAAGCGACAACAGACGGTAACCGTACTTACCTATACACACCTGAAAAGATATATGATCAGCTCAATGACTCTTACATAGTAAGCTCAAATGCACGGAGTTGCGGAGATGATAAACTAAACTAAACTAAACTAAACTGAATAACGGTAGCCCTACACTGGCCCATGCACTCAGACGACGTAGGACAGCACGACGGTGCTACTAAGCATACAAAGATCCCCAAGAACATAAACTTTATCCAGGTATAAAAGCTCGGTACATGATAACGTATGAAAGATAAGCAGTTGCAATACAAACACAACTCCACAACAAGTGATTAATATAAGACATAATGAAATTCACAAAGCCCGTAGGCGCAACCGCAGACCTACGTGAAATAGAATACATATCAGCATTACATCAAACCTCTAAAGAATTACGTCGAGATGGATCAATCAACTCCTCAGACATATCTAAATTCCTAATGTCAAGATATGGCATATCAGTAACTACAGATCAAGTTACTAACACAATCTCCAAAGACTTTGGAGGCGGGGGATTATCAGAAGATGATGGTGATACATTAGATTTAACTGAGTTGGTTGCATTAATGATTATACCGGAATTATTAAAGGCCGAAATGAGTTTACATAGAGATTATTTAGAAACTGAATCTATTGGAAATAGTGGCACTCCACACACGAAGAGTTATAAGAATGGTACAAGATATAATAGTACAGTTCATGAATTGAAATCGGGTAGTGATGATGTATGGAATGATAATATTAATGGTGGTAATAGGGATGGTGTACGTGGATTAAGAGGAGAGTTACGTTGGCCTGATTCGGATCTTATTTCGCAAATACTTGGTACGTAGAAAAAGTGCATATGATTTGTTCAGTTTATACTATATACTAACCACCCCATGTCTACTATTCTATATCCATTTATCAAAAAGGTATGATTCTAACTGACGTAACCGGGGATGATAGTCCCAAGCCCATGACAAAGGAGTTACTGAAGAAGATTTTCATATTCTACAAAGGTGAGTTGTTGGTTTCTAAAAAGTGAGCATATCATTCTAGCAAATGCTCACAATCCCTTGCCTCCCTTAACTCTTCTAGAACACGATGTTGCCGAGAACGATGAACTATTAGAGGAAATGATAAAGGTAGCATCAAACATTGGGGGATTAGAAAGTAACGATGAAGAAGATGGTCCTCTCCTTGATAAGTTTACATTTGCCCACTGTCTAACGAATGATGTACGTGGCTATGATATTAAGAATGAGAATAGATTGAGTACTCATTATGCAGATGTATTTGATGGGAAAGATGAAGTTGGTAGTGTCGACGATGGAGTGGATAGTGAATGCAATTCAGTAAAGACGGTATGGACCGCTCCAGCTATCGATTACGCAGTGGATACGTTCCGAACCAAATCATATGTCATCTTGTTATGGGCAAACTGGGCAATCTTCTTCTTCGTGTACATGTGGGGGAATGGTAGTCAAGCTGGTAGACTTAGCTGTTCATCAGATACGACAACAGCTTCTGGCTTTGGATGTCAAGTTGCACAAGGTACGTGATGTGGTATATGCATGTTGTCCTATTACCTTTCTGTCCACTTAACTCATTATGATAATTATCATGCAGGCATCGTGAGTTGGCTTATAATCATGGCCAAACTGGTGATCGTAGGCTCGGGAAGTGTAATGCTATGTTCAATGGGCTATAGTACCGCCCCCGCATCAAGCTTAATCAAAGTTATGTCCTTGCTTGGATTGGGGTTTGTTATCCTCTTTACTTTCATCCCGGCATTTTTTGAAGGAAAGTTTCTAGTTGACAGTAATGGCAAGAAAGTCCGCGTTAGTATTGTTTTATGATATGAATTCGTGTGTTCAGTATAAAGTCTCGACGACTTGACTGCTTTGTTTGGTGTTGGTTTGCCTTTATTGATTGCCCTTGCAAATCATATGTACTAACATATGTTATAATCTCCCCTCTTTTGTCATCATAAACTGTGATATCGCGCATCTTCCAGTCCAACTTGTGAAGATGATGATTGTGGCAAGAAGGATACCCCGGCGCCAGTAGCTCCTGATATAGTAGAAACTACTCCACCTGTTCCTACTCCAATTATTACCACTGATCCGCCTGTGAAAGAAGTTGAAGAAGGAGCAGTAACTGATCCAGTTGATGATACCACAGGAGGAGATATCACGGATGAAACAACTACAGATGAAACTGATACGACAGATAAAGGAGGAGATGATTTAAATGTTAGCGGTGCCGAAGGTACAGATACCAACAAATCTAATTCATTATCAGGAGGAGCCACTGCTGGTATAGTAATCGGAGCATTAGCAGTGGCTGGATTGGCAGCAGCGGGTATTGTAATGGCCAAGAAACGACGTGACGCCATACCATCCTCAGAGGATACACAAGATTTGAATTCAGGCTTTGTGGAAACAGAATTGGTACCTCCTCCGCCTCCACCCCCACCGTCAGCTCTTGATAGTATAATGAAGAAGAAGCAGGGTGCAGCTGATGAAAATGAAGAAGTTGATTTGGCCAGGAGTACATCAATTTCATGGAAACCACAACCTGACGTTGAACAGGTTCAGTCAGAGAGTGAATTTTAAAGTCTCGTCAATTATGAAATTGAAGAAGTGGGGGATATTTGTGTGTACATTAATGTTGGTAAATGTCATGTGGTTGGGGGGAGATACTAGAGAGAAGGAGGAGAGATGAAATGGGAGCTTGCACATTGGATATAAAGATATCGATCGAATCAAGTCATAAATTTACATCTATTAATAAAAAGACTATCTGATTTATGTCTATTGTTGCACTTCATTATTTCCAGTCGGTTTGGGATACAAAAGGATTATCGCCAATGTTCCCGTCCAAATTGGAAATGTTAGGTTGATATTCCTTGACGCTTGAGTCATTTCAAAGACTTCATCTACTTGCTTGAAGAACCAAAAGTCCATCGAGCAAATGAACCATGTTATACTAGTCATCGCCACTGCCTTCTCAGGTTTCATCCCGCAAGCCAAGGCTAGCATCTGCACTCCATTGGCTAAATGGTACATGAATGCTTGTCGAATGTGCTGTAATGTTTTATCTCCCAAGTTTACTGGGTCTATATCCAGGGAGTATTGAACTATAGATGGCTGTAGATAATGTATCAAACTGATGATAATGGTCGAGACTGCCAACATTGTAGAAGGATACATGTCATGAAACATCAGCCGAACCAAAACTAGAGTGCAAAATATGATGTAAGTGTAGATCACCGGCATATGAATACCAACTGATCTTGCTACGTCCCCAATGCAAAAGTACCATACACTCAATGCAATATGTATAGCAATTCCTTTACCAATGGCCCTAGTCTCTTGTCCCTTCTTTAGAGAAGAGAATGTCACTGCCGAGATACTACAGGCAGCTATACCAAATACAATCAAGATGAATCTATCCGCTGTGGGGTCTGAAACATTAATGTTCTGAAGTACACCAACAACGTTTGGTCTGAATAAAGCTACTAAACCATCACATGCAGTAAAGAAGCCGACAAGTACTTGAGCCAAACTTTTAATAGTTGACAAAGAACTCTTCTCTCCGAATACTCTTTTATGAACCCATTTGTCGTCGGTACTATATGACTGTAGGAATGATTCAACGGTATCCTCTCCAACAAATATAAAGTCTTTGTTAGCTGTGTTAGTAGTCATGGGAACACTGGTCAATAGCAGGCTGATGTATAAGCCTCTCAAGGGTGGAATCAACGTTGAACACAAGCCAAGAACGAGAACTATAATCTTGTAGAAAAAAAGAGGTAGGGCGATGAAAGGCAGTCTCTGTTTGCTTGATGATTGTATCTTCTGTCCCAATTCTCTCCAGGTCATTTGTTGAGGTCCGCCAACTAGCAACAGCCCATCCTTTTTTGTTTGGTCACCAACATAATCGCCTATAAAGATAGCAAAATCGCTTGATGATACTGGATGTAGACACGGATTGCGTCCCAAGCATATTGGAATGAATCCAAGCAGCTCAACCGACTGTTTAATGTGGGCAATCTCTGACATCTCTGCTATTTTGGTGATTGATAAGGCTGAGGATACCGAAGAATTATTGAAATGTTTTCTTGCTGATAATTCTGCATCTCTTCTTATCTTCATTGTGGGCGACTCTAAACCAAACGGATTTGTTTCCATGTAGGGCATACCATGCATGAGAAGGCGTGGTACTTCATTGCATATGACTGCATCACAAAGATTGTCAATCATAGGTCCAAAGTTCTTACTATCGCCTTTCTCTAAACTTCTTGGACGAGCAACACAGATGACACACATCACATCTGCAAACCATTCATCCTTATACTGTGAACGGTCTGTCATATCTTTACAAACAACAATCTCCAAGTCGTTTGCTGCCCATTTAGCATATCCAGCTTTCACTACACTTGCATGAGATCGAACTAGGAGACGAAGTTTGTAGTGTTGTCGCCGTAAAAGTTCGACAACAATTGGCCGGCCTAGACTACCTGTCGATCCAACTATCAATACTGTATCTCTCTTTTTTGTCATGATATTCTTTATGTTTGATATGTTTTTACTTCTTTGCAGGGGAGATGATTGAGTTGCCATGAGAAGCGAACTCCTTGCTTTTCTGATGAGAACTCCTCTGTTTCCTTTCTTCTTAGTTGTATCCAGCAACGATTGAGTATGGGTATGACATAATTGTTTTGTAAAAGTATGCGGATAGTTTCCACTATGTTTGTTGCCGCTGTAATAAGTAGTTGATGATTATTTGTTGATTGTATTTATGCTATGGGAGATCCTGAAGTTTATACCCTAAAAAGTGGATTCATAGTATCTGTAATCATTATTGAATGCAGCAGCTTCATCCCTCTGATCACTCTTAATCTCATCTAGATATTCTTGATGGTATCTAAGAGCTTTCTCATAATCATCTTTTGTTGCGTAGCCAGTTGAATAGTATTCGCAAATTAGTTTCACGGACATAACATCTCCACCCCTTGCTGCAATCAGGTAATGCTTTAGTGCCCTGTTCGTATTGCCTGCATTACCCTCAGTTCTTCCTAAATTGGCTCTTGCAATGACATTTCCCCCCATAGCTGCTAGCTCAGCGTAATGTATAGCCTTCTTATCATCCCTTTCAACACCAATACTACCATTCTTATAGAAACAAGACAGACTAAAATTTGCATCGGGAAATCCAAGGGCTGCTGCTCGACGATGGAGTTTCAATGCCTTATTGTGACTCGGCGTCACACCATGCAATCCTTCAGCATAGCAACCTCCTAGGCCAAACATAGCTCTGGGGTCATTCATCTCAATACGCTTCTCATATCTCTTGATTACCTCGTCATCACCAGAACTTGGTAGTTGTCGGCAAAACGGACATATATCATCCTCTAGTTTAGTTGCCCTTGACCGAACAGCATGGATGCATCCTCTACATATTACTTTTCCGCAGCATACCATGTATACTCGAGCCGGCCTCAATAAAGGCAGTTTTATCATACAGATTGGGCAATCTTCCTCTGGTGGAGGCTGTTTAAATAATTTTTCATCATGCAATTCCTTAGCCCTCTTCTTACACTCCTTCTTATGTTGAGGTCGGTGAGCAATTTGACAATCTCTACTGCAATATTTAACCATCATACATGCATTGCATGATTTCAGATTAATATCGGCCTCTTCGCCCTTGCCACAATTGGCACAAGTTGATATATTAATATTTTCTGATGTGTTGCTCATATCTTGTGTGTTTGTAGGCATCTTTTCACTTACACGCCTTGCAACGTTATTAGGTATGATATATTAATACCAGATAGAATGATATGATATCTCAAGATGTATCAATCTATCAACGAGGGATATATGTAGTCTTATGGTTGCAATTCTTCCTCGAGATTTACTTTTGCAAAAGTAAAACTTGTGGTATCTTTTTCTAGTTCCTCTCGCGCCGCCGATTGATATTATCCAACAACAACACCAACGACGATGAATACTTTGTTGAAGACTCAATGCTATTACCAACTGTCTGCTAAAGGGTAGAGAATACTAGACGACGACGCCTAAGCGAGCAAATGAAGGCAGGGGGGTCGGTGAGTAGAGTCAAGATACCCGTTTGTTCGCCAATGTAAGATGAAAAATGCTCTCAAAAATTTGCTCTCAACACTCGACAAATATGCATTGCAATTGCCCTACTGTTTCTGTTTAACAATCATAGTTACGAGGAGCTAGCCTCTATCAATAGTCGTTCATCTAGTTATCAACGGAAAGACTGGCACACGTTTAAAGGAACCTAACGAGTTGTAACCTACTACCTATTGCAATGCAAATAGATAATAGATGATATCGATAGTCATTTTGATCATTGCAATATAATATATGGTACAGTTTGTATATAAGTGAGTATAATAAAATAATATAATAATGGGCAGAAGAACTTCATTGAGCACAGCTCTGTTAACAGTGGGAGCATTACTCTCATCGTCAACAACCGCCACTACCGCAGATCAAGCCTCAGACTCTGGCTTGAGACGAAAACGATCAACAGATACTTCGACTCAATATAAATCGAGATTAGATAATAATAGATCATTAGATAGAAAAAATCAACAGAGGCGTCTTACTGAAGAATCAGAACGATTGCCCTCCCCCGCTAACAATGAAGGAGGAACAGGAGGAGATGTAGGAGAAGATTTAGCACGTAAATTCTTCCTACCAACCAATCGTCAGGCACAGGCACTTGATGATATTGATATGCAGGCACTAATACTTGAAATGAACTTTGACGGTGGTAGTATGTCATTTCAAACTCCCGAACCGACACCCCCGCCGACTGTGAAACCTACAATCTCACCAACATTTGGTACATATCCCCCATCAACATCGACAATGCCAACATTAACAAATTGTGATAATGAAGGAACATGTGAAAATCGATTAGCTGAACAAATTATGGGTGTATCGGTACGTGTTGGGACTGTTGAGACATTAAGTGATCC
>Ga0075439_15639_pt1 | contig 11022 bp, 11 predicted proteins | sample MintriSingleCell_FD_74264 | JGI IMG/M metagenome (GOLD analysis project Ga0075439, IMG submission 74264) | Marine eukaryotic communities from Monterey Bay, USA to study complex ecological interactions - Minidiscus trioculatus JGI Plate_4_G5... | ecosystem: Environmental > Aquatic > Marine >... | reverse complement strand
CTCCAGCATTATTATTTCTTTAATTATATAGAAAGAAAATAATAGGCATGGAAGATGTAAAGTTTGAGATATATACGGACGCCACACTACTTCCACTAAACCCAAACACAAAACTATGAAACTTACCCAGCTGTCCTCCAAGCAAAGCAAGTCTGAACAAACACAGTCTGTGTACTACTATCCTCACCAAATTCACACGGTACTGTTAAATTCTCCTGAAAAGTAAAGTTACTTTTCAAAAAGGAACACGAGAGATGTGATTTAGCAATATAGGGAGGGGGAGACATATCTTATATGCTACACACATCTTACAATTACATCAAAAAACAAACAAAACACAAAAAAACTAAATATAAAAACTAACCTTAATGTCCATCCACTCTGTCCAACAACATCATAACAAACATCACCATCCATATCATAAACACCATTCTCTTCATTACCTTCCTCCCAACCAATAATTTGATCATCTTCACCTAATATATCGACTGCACAACTCTCACCGAATATTGGATCTAATGTATTATTACCTGTATATGTATAGAATGCTAAATCATACCGTGTAGCATGAAAATAAACATTGGCAGTAATATTAACAGTAATAACTGTACCCTGTTCACATGTTGTTGGTCCTTCTACCTTCGTTGCTTCTAATTGAACTTCTTTAGCAGTACATTGTAAATTGTTATTATTACCATTGGCCTGGAAGATTGTATTCATACATGGTCCGCCGGGTTCCCATTGTGGACCGGTAATGTTTATATTATTGTCATCAGTAATGTCGCTATCGCCTACTATTATTTGTGTAGTTGGATTGAATGTTGGTTGTGATGTTTTCCACCATGCTGCTGCCCGTCTTAGTATATTACTGCTATGATGGTTATTGTTGTCGATGTTATTGTTTGCAATGTTGTTATTATCGTGCTGCTGCTCTTTAGTCGAAGGAGGCTCGTCCGACGATGAAGATATGACAAGATTATTATTAATACCCCATGACCACGATGCAGTCGTTGTAATTGCAGTGGCTAGGAATAACCATTTAGTTATTGTTGTTTGATTAATTATTGCCATTATTATATATTGAACAGTGGTGTACTGTTTATATCGAGAATAGTATACGATGGGAGATATATCAAGGGGAAGATATTGTATTATAGCTGTAATGATAGGCACAAGCTGAGCTATTTTTATGTGTGTGAATTAGGCTGCATTATATGGCCACACCAAAATGAATGTCTGTAAAAGTAAATGACTACTCATTGCAATCGTTTGTGGCACGCCGTGCAGTGTAGCATCCATCATAAGCATGTAAGTCCAGACAATACTTTTATTTTGTCCGTGATTGAGAGCGGCCCTAATGGGAATCAGTAGGGAGAAGGTTGATCGCCAAAAGCACGCGCTCATGAAATATACGAGATACCCTTGCCGACACGGGCCCACAAGCAAGTAAATATTAGCAGATGAATATCTTCTGGTATAAATAGCTATATATCGAAGTATTATTATATCATCAGTCGAAAGTACATAAAGTTGGTGGATGAATGGCATAATGGTCTATGCTAAATATGAGTTTTCAAAATTATGCTATGAGTATTCAAAATTTTATGAAGAGAAAAAATTATCGTATCGTACTCAATGTCCGTCAACAAATCATAAGTTATACAATACGATATCGAGAGTAGATCAATAATCACTCTCGTGATATACCTCCAGCATAGTCAGAGGATCAGTTTTTAAAGCTCTTTCGAATAGTGGTACTCGTGAGGCTGTAGAATTGATATTGAACGAGTAGCAAGAGATTTACAAAACAGTTCACATCTTGTGCACTTTATTTTTGAAGGTACACTGCATACCATACGCAATTATCTCCCTGATCGACGGTAGAGTGGCCTTGCATAAAAGCCCTTGTGTTATAGAATAACGGTGTTTACCATCGAATCAAGCGTCGAGTATATTGGCGATATCTAGGATTATATTGATACAATATGAGCAAATGATAGTGCATCAAAATTAAATAATGATGATTTATGTGAAGTTAATAATATGTTACAAAATATGACGACCGTGGATGTAGTAGAGACTAATACATGCGCTAATTGTGGTAAGGAGAGTAGTGATGTTAAATACATGCAACAAATGTAAGTCAGTGAAGTATTGCAACGCTGCATGTAAGAAGAGACATCGTCACAAGCATAAGAAAGAGTGTGAGAGACGAATTGCTGAACTGCATGATGAAAAACTATTTAAACAACCGCCACAAGATGAAGACTGCCCGATTTGTTTCCTACGAATGCCTACTCTTCGTACGGGAAGTACATACATGTCATGCTGTGGAAAACTTATATGCAGTGGATGTTTTTATGCAAATGCAAATATAGATCTCGCTAAGCAATTGTGTGCTTTTTGTAGAACTCCGGCATCCAAATTAGATGATGTGATAATAAAAAGGATGTATAAACGAGCAGAGGGAGGCGAAGCTGATGCATTCTTCAGACTTGGACACTACCATAATCAAGGTTTGAAGGGTCTTCGACAAGACCGGGCCAAGGCATTAGAATTATGGTATAGGGCAGTAGAGCTTGGAAGTGCCAAAGCCTATTTTAATATTGGGATTGCATATTACACTGGTAATGGTGTAGCAATGGATGAACAGAAAGGTGAACAATATTTTGAGCTAGCAGCAATGAGAGGAAATGCTTTGGCAAGGCACAACCTTGGATGCACGGAGGAAGAATTAGGCAATGTAGAAAGGGCAACAAAACACTGGATGATTGCAGTGGGGAGTGGGTACAGTGGTTCATTAGAACGGGTGAGACGATTATATTTGAATGAGCATGTTACAAAAGATGATTTCACAAAAGCTTTAGTAGCTTATCAAGAGTATTTGAATGAGGTTAAAAGTGATCAGAGGGATGAAGCTGCTTCAGCTGATGACAAATACAAGTACTATTAGTTCATAGTTATGATGATTAGAAATACTCTCTACTATATTCTATGTAAATGTAAACACAACCAATAGATACTCAAAGTCTGATAACACCCAACAAGATCAAGCCAAATCATTAAATCATGAACCAAGTGTTGTATCAATACCAAAACTTTCAGCTACCTTTTCTATTTCCGCACATACTCGATTGGGGAAGTGATCTGTCCATAATGTAGGGCTAATCTCAATCTCATTAAAATCATCATTCTCCTTTTGTATTGGTGTGTATATCGATCCAGCATTTGATGCACCACAAGTTATACACCCTACTACGCCATGTAGACATTGCTTGCTTTGTCCAGTCTTGACGAGATGAGTTATATTACCCGGTGGGTACAAGTTGACAGACCGTATCATTCCTCTATTCGATCTTCGCTCTTGTTGCATTGATTCAAAGCGTCGTAACTGAGTGAGAAAGTCTGAATCAGGAATGGCATCAGGTGCATACAACATGTCCTCATTCTGCTGTATCAAGTAGTCTAAATCACCAAGTGACTCGACTTCTCCACATGCTCCGTGCTTGAAGATTCGTTGTGTAATCTCATACTTAGACAGTTTCACTCGGGCAATCAAATGAAGCACTTCATCTCGGAGGCTGTGTTGATGTATAATGTAGTATGAGAGTATATGCCAATGTATACCAAGAATGAATAGTAAAAACATACACCAAACTTTACTCACCACTCCATGTTATTGATAGAAAGACGAGGAACAATATCCGAATCCAAAACAAAGCTATTTACAAACTCGGAACACTCCTTGGCCAATTCCCATGAAAGTAGACCTCCCGGTGGACTGTAACAGATACATCTCAACGTCGGGAAGGTGTTTCGAAGCATATACGATAAGATAACGCCAATTCCGGCTCCTAGTGGAATCAGAAGTTAATTCCACACAATGGTGTTAGTATTCGTTAGTGGAATTGCAAAACAATTTCATGGCACAATTCAACTCAATTCAAAACCGCGTGAGTATGCCGTCTATACTTCATTCATCACTGGCTTCACAATCAGACACCAATGTCTAAATCAAAGGGTGGTCTGTGACCATTGTACACAATTAAGTTCGTTCTACTTACCTAGTGAGTGACCAACTATGCGCAGTGTGTAGTCTGGGTACTTGGCATCATCTCCAAGAAGTAATGAATGGAGTACTCTATGTCTCAACAAGTCCTCGTGCAGCCAATTGGTACATTCCAACACACCTCCATGACAATGTTGTCCCGCTCCTGCAAAGCCATACTTCTCACCCAATGCATCAAGAGGACATGGATCTAGTAACACATCGACCACACAGTCCTCGAGTGTCAGTGATCCTCGAATTGATAATACAACGGACTTCCACTTCCGATCAATAATGATACAGTATGGAGTTTCATAGAAACCAGCCTCAAAGTTGGCATAGGCAACATCGGCCTTTTCTAATCCTGCATGTGCCAACATTGTAGCCTCATGTATATGAAGGAAGTTATCTCCATTTATAACCTCTTGTTCTAATTCTGATCTAGCACTACTACTACCGTTGTTATTAGTAATGTTGTGTCCATCTGACTCGATATCCAATGAACATGGTTCATAACTACTATTGCTTCCTCGTCTACTACTCTCTTGGATTGCAGTAGAGTTACTACTGCTGCTACATTTGATCTTTGCCTTAATCGAACGTCCAATCAGTCGAAACGTACCACTAACAGGATATTGATAATAATATAATATCCATGTATATATTGCCAATTGATGACGAGCAAATCGTGCACCTTCTTCTAGAAGAGTATAATCGTCAGTATTGTTGGATGGGCATAGGACTTTTCTCGAATAGGAACTGTATGCTGCTTCCTCGTCTTCTTGTGCTTGGTGTGGTGCTTCAGAAAATTGCTGAATACTACTTCCTCCTTCGATAGCTTGCTGTGGTTGATGAATTTGGGTACTCTTACGAAAGAGTAGCGTGGTTCTATTTGATGATGATGTAGACGGAAGCTGCGGTACGTTGATGTTGGTATTCCTCAATCCATACAAATCAGTAGAACTACTCGATCTAGATCCATATCCACCACTATCCTGATCATTGCCAACTTGCTGCTGCTGTTGTCGTAATGCATCTCTCCTTGCTAACATCTTCCGCTGTGCCTGTATATGACGCAGCAGTACAAACCCAAGTCCAACATCACTGGGTACGACATCCAATCCTGTACTACTCTCTTCTCCATCATTAAAATCGGCAAAGTAATCTGCTAATGCACGTGCTATATCTCCATAAAACTTGTCACCACCACCACCGCCTCCACTGCCCTCTCCGGCTGATGTTGTATTAGAAGAAGAATGTGATACAATGCCCCTACCGCCAAACATAAAACATGTCGATATAGCCAGTAAACGACAACATCCCTCGCATCTATTCTGCCATAATTCCTCAGCAACATCTATATTGTCATGATGATGATGATGATTGTGATCTAAATGTCGTTGATAAAAGTCTGTAGATTGATCCAACGATAAAGAGGTACTTGGTTTCACTCTCCACAATAATGCAAATAAGGTAGTATAATTCACAAAACATTGTATACTTTGTATAATTAGTAATGTTAACCAAACAATCCACCAACTTGTTGGATAACACTTCATATACGACGTATTATTACCAACTAGTAATGCAACACAACCAAGTATTAATCCATAAACTAACAATAGAGTATTATAACCATTCAACCAAGTTAACTTAAATTCAATCAATTGCTTCAATTGACAATTCCGTGTTTGTATTTGTAATGTAGGTGTACCAATACATGAAATTTGATATATACTTTGTTCATAATAAATGGATATGGATGTGAATATTGATATACCAATTTGATATATTAGTAGTAATATTGGAAATGTGTAGTTTGTATAGGATGATGTTGCATTGGAACAGGCGTTGGATTGCATATAGTTGTTTGGTTTTAGGAGTGTTTCAAAGTAGTCGTCTTCATAATTTTGGTTGTTATTATCTAAGTAAACATCATCGTAATAATCATCTGATGATGTTGATGGAGAAGAGGTAAGTAATAACTCGATATTATAGTATAGTAAATAGGGTAGCAATATGAATAGCTGTACAATATGGATTGATATATGTGTATGAATTGCAAAGAAAGGTTAGAGAGATTTATGCACGAAAATGTTATTGCAAAGAAAACTTGTATCCACACAACCAAACTATAACGAACCTGAACAGCCAAAACGGAACCCCATGCTATTGATGGTAGTTGCAAGTCATCACCTGCCAAGAGGGTACGACGATTGAAGAGGTATAGGGCGGGCTGCGTGTTGACAAAGTAAAGAGTAGATAGAGATGAGGATTAGTTTGTTGATTAATTGCAACACACGAGAGGAGTGAACTTAATATAACTTTCAATAGACTTACCATTTCGTACCTTTTACAGTTTAGACGTTATATAATAAAGAGTACTCCTAGCCACTTGAGTTGGATAGATGTTGATGATAAGGAGAATATGATTTGTAACTTTTTGTATATGTTGACTTTAAACCGATGCCGTCATCGGATAACGAAGAATAAGCTACACGAAACTCTATCACCAATCGAAAGAGCGTCAAAAACCGATCTTACCACTATATTTCCAGAAGTTCTAGACCAGTATTGCAATATCAAATTATAGAACATACACAAACGAACATAAGTATTCAGTGGCTTTAGCGACACGGGCCCACCCACAAGTAAAAATACATACCAGCTGATATAAATGTCTATGCTCATCCAAACAGCTATATATAATAGCATCATTTGACTAGATGATGTCTATGCATATAGTTATATAGTTATAGGACAGGGGAGGGTCTGTTGGTTTTGCCTGTTTTGCAAAATTTACGCATAGAAAAATTCACAACAAATATCACAAATTAGATAGCCGATAGTTGCAATATCGATTGCTCTCTCAATAATGCCACTCTCATATACCTCCAGCACAGTCAGAAGATAAGTATTTAAAGCCCTTTTGAATAGTGGTACGTTTAAGGTTGTCAATGCAACGGAGTATAAAGGATTTTACAAAAAAGAACACATCTTGTATGTGCACTCTTCTCTACTCTTCTACTCACCTTCGATATTATCCTACAAAAAGATAGAACAACAACAATTTATAATACTACCAATTAGTTCACTAAAGATATACTTTAGAGACATCAACAACAACTAGCATAAAAACAACCAGACAATATAAATAAATATGACCGATAACCATGAGGTTGATATACCTAATATGTGCCAATTGTGGTAAGGGTGAAGAGAGTACTGGTAGTTTGAAGGCGTGCACGGCTTGCAAGTTAGTAAAGTATTGCAATCGAGAATGTCAAATCGCCCATCGGCCACAACATAAAAAAGAATGCCGAAAGCGTGTTGCTGAGTTACACGATGAAGCACTCTTCAAACAGCCACCGCTAGAGCATGGGGATTGCCCAATCTGTTTTCTTCGAATGTGCCATCACTTGAAACGGGGCGGAGATACCAGGCATGTTGTGGAAAAATGATTTGCAGTGGTTGCATGCATGCTCCTGTTTATGATAACCAAGGCAATGAAGTTGATAATCAAAAATGTCCATTTTGCAGAGCTCCAACATGTAGGACAAACGAGGAGATGATTCAAAGGATCAAGAAGCGAATGGATGCCGGGGATGCCATTGCAATTCATAACCAAGGATGCTACTACAGTGCTGGTATGTACGGCTTACCACAAAATCACGCCATGGCAATGGAATTATGGCATAAGGCAGGAGAACTTGGGCATTCTCGAGCATATTATCATATTGGAAATATCTATGTATTTTGCGAGGGTGAAGAGGTTAATATGAAGAAGGCTATCCACTACTGGGAGTTAGCAGCCATGAGAGGATGTGTCACTTCAAGGCATAACCTTGGCTATAACTCAGAGCGTATTAATGACAATAACAGGGCTCTTAAACATTACCTGATTGCTGTAAGAGATGGAGATATCAATTCAATGAAAAAAATAAAAGGATTATTCATGGACGGAAATGCAACAAAAGACGACTACGCCGCCGCTTTACGATTGTATCAAGCATATCTAGATGAGATAAAGAGTGATCAGAGAGACAAAGCAGCGGCAGAGGACGAAGATTACAAGTATTATTGATTGGACATATGGCTCATTATCAGTAGGTTCACTTAAGATTTTAAACAACCCAACTTAATAGTTTAATAATCATCATCATTCAGCATATCTAACTGGGAGAGGTCTTCTTGGATTTATTCCTTTGGTATCCTTGCAATGAATATGAGATAGTAGGGAGTAGGAAGCAGCAAGGACAAAGAAGAGGCACAAATTGATACGCTTAGGCATGCACAACAGATCAGTATGTAAGTGTAACTGAGAGGTAGACTGAGAAAGTAAGGTACAACCTAGATATGTTTGTACGTAATCCTATCTAAATATAAATCTATTATATCACCCTAAACCTTATATCAATCAGAATCACAATCATAGAAGATGTCATGATCATTCATGGCTTTGACAGTCAATATATCTCACCATCCCCTTTGACATTAGGAAATTCGTTATTATCCTCACTACTAGATGTTCTTGCTGCCGTTGCAGACAATCCACCCAATGGAATACAATAGACAAATGGTCCAACAATAATCATCCATAGTTGTTCATGACCCGACGTAAAGAGACTAAATGCTATTATGTACCAAAGAAATGCCAGTATCGGTCCCAGTTTATGCCATAGTCGATACAGGAACAGCGAACCCACATATAGACATGTTGATAATGTAATATATCTCCACACTACCCTCCTCAATCCATGCCGTGACACAAAGAGGATCTTCAGAGACGGGGTAAAGTAGATGAGATGTGAGCATATAATATGTATATTTATGCTCTGGCAACAACATAGATCCAGACTTACAGAATACCATGCCCAACCCGAAGAAGACCATGCACCAAACTTGCAATATGGACATGTCAGGTGGGGAGAACTTGAGATTGTGATGCAAATTGATCCAGTATACCATCACGTGAAAGAAGCATAACAAGGCCGCTAGCAAGCCATCTGAGATGCCCGTCAAGCTTGTATCTTCTTCTATAAAGATGAAAACTGTTGCAAGCCCCACTACCGCATCACTAAAAGAAGAGGAATGATGATGAGTACCATAGCTCTTGTAGAATAAGACAGGAAAGCAGCAAAGAAAGATCTCTTTTACTTACAAGTAATCTAACGCATTCGTCGCTGGATAAGGAGAGAGAAAGTCCCCCTTGCGTATGTCATTCAATGCTCCAATGAAGATGTTTGGTTTATCATTCGTTTCCGTATCATCCTTCGATAATGCTCCAAGTGGCTAAAAACATATCATATGGCAGTGTCAGTTGAGTGTACAATATATCCATAGCATGCTATATGACCAAACACACAAAGACAGTATAACATACCATAACGAAACAAAATGGCGCAACGTAAAGCATATATTGACTACCCTCAACGCCTTGCCAATTCAAGATCGTTGCCACACTATAGAAAACAAACGCTGTCGATGGAGCCGCCTTGTGATATAACTTGAATAAGTCATTGGCATTATCATCAATTGGTGTTACTATATTGAAGATCATCATAATGAAGCAACAGCCCGTGTTGATGTAATAGTAACTGTCGTTGTTTCCATTTTCAATCCACATAGCTAATGATAATGGGTAAACTACCGACCCCAAACAGAATAGTGCCATACACCAGACTTGCAGTATTCCCATTGTATCGGGGCTATACTTTAAAAAGTGGTGAGTATTCTGGAAAGTTGAGTAGTGGTAGTATGAGTAATAGAAGTGAATCATGTTCAATAATGTATCATGCAGATATCAAAACACACGTCATACATCTATGTGTCAAAAGCATATCATATATTCAAAAGCAGTCTTACCAACCAATACACCATGATGTGAAAGAAACATAACAGAGCTAACAATACCGGAGTTGGATTATCCCTAACAAGCAGAGCATTCTGCCATCCCAGCTCTTCATAAAGAAAAACTGATACGAGACTGATCACCCCATCAAAGTAATTCATAATACGATCTGCAGGATAGTTCGATAGTACTCTTCGTTCTTTAATATCATTCCATGCACCACTAAATAATAATTGTATCTGCTCACTAACAGTAACATCTTGACTACGTCGTCTAACATAGAATGATTGACCTAAATTATCAAGTGATCGTATTGGCTTTGCATCTTCTTCGGTATGTAGACCTAGATGAACTTGATTCTTTGCAACTGATGCAATTGTTGATATGAATGATGATTTACGACTATGATTCTTCTCATTCTTAGTGGGTTTCTCCTCCTTGCTATCATCATCGTCGTCATCGATACTGTATTTTCCAATAACATCAAATTGCAATGGAGTATTTCCGATGGACTCGGAGACTGTCATTATGATCTATATATAATATTTCGATTTTCTTGATATGTTTGGTTGTACCATAACCCTAGCCCAGCACCGCTGGCCTTGCCCAATATCAACTGTGTAGAAGGGAGTAGGCCTAATAAAATAGAAGTGACACATAAGATGTGTACTTTTTTAGAAAATCCTTTCTACTCCGTCAATAGCAACGCCAAGGCTGTGAGAGTACTACCATTCGAAAGACCGTTAAAAATTTATCTTCTGACTATGCTGGAGGTATACGAGAGTGATTATTGACTCGATATCATATTGCAATGCTCAATGCCGAGTTTTGAGATCATAATATTATCAATTTTTTGGGAAAATGTTAAAAAATCATAGCTGACCATTATATGCCATTCATCCACCAACTTTATGCACTTAGACATCATCATAGATTAATAATACTTCGATATATAGCTGTTTATACCAGTAGATATTCATCTGCTGCCATATTTACTTGCTTGTGGACCCGTGTCGGCAAGTGGTATTCGGTATCCTAAAGTACTCCATCCCGCTTAGGCTTGTGGGTTTAGTGCGCATTTTCAGAGGCTACCGTGCGCGCGGCGCACGTGCGCCGCACATAT
>Ga0075439_11576_pt1 | contig 11026 bp, 7 predicted proteins | sample MintriSingleCell_FD_74264 | JGI IMG/M metagenome (GOLD analysis project Ga0075439, IMG submission 74264) | Marine eukaryotic communities from Monterey Bay, USA to study complex ecological interactions - Minidiscus trioculatus JGI Plate_4_G5... | ecosystem: Environmental > Aquatic > Marine >... | reverse complement strand
AAATGTGACACTTGGAATATTAAACTATTGAAATATCTACCCAGTAGTGCTAGGGGAAAATACAAAACAAGGAATCTTGGGGTTGCACTCATGGAACTCTATAGTGTTATATGCCCAATAAAAGACAACGATAGTGTTCAGTTTTCACACATGGCTTTGGAGGATGTCAAAAAGACTTGGTCAATCTTCCTTTATTATATTACAAATGTTAAATCGTACAATGAACTCCAATGGAAGGAAGATTACCCAAGATATATGATTCCTGGATATAAAATACACGAGAGATCTGAACAGAAAAGAAAATTCAACCAGAAGTAGTTGGTAGATTTAAACGTGTCCAATGGTAGATTGAAGACGTCAGGGGAGGTTACGTCGTGTGAGGCAAATGGATGCGGAAAAGTAGTAACCTTAAATTAAAAGAGTCATCAGTTGATTCTTTTTCTTCTTTAAGCGCATTATTGATGAAGCACACGAGAGGCAAATTCCAACTATTTCTACTGAGAGTCAGATTTTGTTTAGATTTAGTTTGATCGCCAAAAGAGTGAGGGTCCTGCATCTTTTCTTCCTGTGCATGAACATAGCACAGGGTAAACTGCACCCGCCAGCGCGGGGCTCGGTCGTTGATATATTATTCTTAGATGATGCATGCCAGTCTCTGAATGATACTGATAATATGGCTGCAACAATGAAGGTTCTCAAATCGATCATCTTCCTACTATTGGAAGGATATATACCATGAGAACATACGAAAGATCTGTCCTCTCTTCTTTGATTCATACCAAGATCACTACCGCCGCCGACCCTATCGATTTGAAAGCACGAAACACTGATGTATTATTAATACTACGAACACGTCAAATACTAGCCACCGCCAACTTGTCCCTGACATTGATCATAAAGAGATGATATGTACCTGCAAACTGCTCATAAAGGTCCCTCTACAAGGGCATTTGAAACAGATTGCTCCGAATACTGGCCCGTTTAGGGCCCCATTACGAACATTTGGATGCCTGGGTTGTTAACAAATAGGGGTGCCGTAGAAATGAAGTTCAGTTAAAGCTGGAACAATGACACAGCAATATGGCTGGTGTATATTATGCGATGAGCCAATCTGCCGACTATTAAACCAAGAGGATAGTTAGTGTTAGTACTGTTTTTGCAAACTATACCCATAGAGAACGAAAGTTGCGGTGTCGAGAGTCGATATAGAGTGGTTACCAAAGAAGGTGCACCCATCAACAAATTATTCACATGATGTATCACCTAACTATTGCAATGTACATCGTATGTATCCTTAGTCTATCATATATCAATGGCTTTATAATACACGATGAATCAATATCAGCTGCTGCTTTCACTACTACGGTACATCATTTAGATAGAAGACAATATCATAAGCATATCAAACTCCACCAAACTTTTGATGTTGCAGCAAGTAAAAGACAGAGAATAGCACCTCTACTATTCATGAGCAGCTCATCAAACGATGGCGGAGATATAAACAACCAGATTAATGATAAAGACGATAACGAAGAATTATCAATGGCAATAGCAAAAGTACGTCTCGAACAATCCATGAAACCAGCATACTTAACCAACAAACCAATTAAATTATCCTATAAAACGTCACAACGATGGATACAAAAGAATTGGAGTCCAAAGAATAAAAAAGAATTTGATGATTTAGTTGCCAATGGGAATTTAAGGACTCCGTATATAAGTAAATGTCCTGAGGAATATTATGGTGCAAGGGGGGAATGGATATCTTGGGATCATTATCTTTTGAGTAACCCGGATGACGATGATAATGATGATATTAGTGATAGTAATGGAAAGAATGGTACCAATGTGATGTTGAAATGGCAATGAATAAGAATGTACTGTTAATATATGTGGACTACTTTTAAGAGAGAGAGAGGGGGGGGGGTTATTAAGAAAGGGATTTGCTTTTGTGGTTATTACCAAAGAGTGTCTCATGATTAGATTGTCTCCCTGATAGATTGTACATAGATTGTCCTATTGTTAAGGTTGTGTTTTAGGGTGGATAATGATGGGAGGCAAGAAACTGAGGTACAAAATCTTTTGGTAATGAGATCAAAGGAAGATAAGTCTATATAGTTCATGTAAAAAAGAAGTTGTGAATGGATCATCCTATAACCCTCTAACTAGACTATTAAAGAGATAATGCCACAACGGTCATATGTGATAGACCTAAATCTCTCAACTCTTCTATCCTCTATCCTGATCTCTTCATCTCATCTCGCTCAGTGCTTTTAATGCATAAGATTAGGATACCAACTAAGGATATTGGTTCTAGTGTGGGGATAAAAATTAACGTGAAAAACAAAACAACACACGGCAACCTCTCAGTCTGTCAATATCCATTGCCACGAAATGTTTCTGACATGAGCAGCTAGAATCAGCTTGAGAACATGTTTGGTTTGTGCTTTATGTGTTGAATTGCTTAGTTTCATTGCAATTGTTGCCATAAAATTTTCATCTGTGTGAAAATCATAAATCATCCAAAAAATCAAATCAACATGAAACTATTATTAGCATCAGCCGCTATTATCATCGCTAGTGCGGCATCGGTCGAAGGAAAGGTAAGGATATGGCTGTATTATGTATTATGATATCGACGTTTCTTCGTCGACGGTGTATTCGTATCTGCTCATATCATATGCTCACAACTCTCGATGACCGATGACTCTTGACGATGTCCGACTCATATCCTTCTCCTCTTATTGCAATACTATACAGTCTCATCTCCGTCGCCACGAACATGAAACCATTCTTAAGGGAGCTAACTATGTCTCCGAAGAAGCGGCATACCCAGGAAATTACGGGGGTCCTGGCTACGGAGGTGGCGGAGGAGGTCCTATGAGGAAGTTTGGTGGTCAAATGAAGAAGGGTCCTGGCTATGGACAACCAGGCATGAAGACGAGAGGTCCTGGCTACCAAGGTGGCGAGGGAGGATGGCCGAAGGGTCCTGGAGGAGGAAAAGGTGGACCAGATGGCTACCGTAACAATCAAGGTATGTTGTGTCCATACTGTGTTGAGTATGTTTGTTCATATCTCATATCATACACATCGAATCTCATTTCGATCCTTTTGTATTCTATCATTTCAGGCTTCAAGCACCAAAAGACTCATCATCATCATTACTATGACTATGATGACGGTGAAGATGGAGAGGATGAAGGATACGATGGAGGCGGAGGTGGAGGAGAGGAAGAGGATGAAGGATATGATGATGGACCAGACGGCTACCGTAACAATCAAGGTATGTTGTATGTCCAACATCTGATGAGTATGCTTGTGCATGTATCTCATATTTATCGAATCTCATTTCGATCCTTTGTATTCTCTTCTATTTCTAGGCTACCAGCACCAAGATACTCACTTTGGTCATCCTCATTATGGGGGACATGGAGGAAATAGTGGTGGAGAAGGAGGGTGCAAAACTTACACTCGTGGTAATGTGGATACAACTTGTTGCAACGGGGTTATTTGGCAAGGTAATAACCCCGTGTGTCGCGGTGATGATGAAGAGGAGTCAGCGTCAACTGACTATGACTATGATGAGGACGAGGACTCAGCTGACTATGACTATGATGAGGACGAGGGCGAGGACTACTCAGCATCAGCTGATCAGTATTATGCCGAAGAGTAGAGTGTAGAAGTATAAGAAGGAAGGAAGGTAAGGCAGTGTGAAGAGAAGGGGTGGATTAAGGTGTGGAGTTTGAGCAACTTAGACATAGACATAATCTTCTAGTCATAATAAGTTAGCTTTATACCTATATACATCCACATGTCCTGCTCAATACCCAAATTTACATGTCCAACTCAAGCCTCAAACCACAACTTGTGGTCTATGTCAGGCTACCCTAACTCCCTCTATACTCCATACTCCATATTATACAATCATACCCAAATCTCCAATCATATACTAACAAATCATAGTTACCGATAATCAAGTGGGGAGTTTATGAATCAAGCTCCTTCTTCTAAACCATCTATCTAAAAAGGAGTATACCTTTGATAACTCTCCTCAACTGCCAGCTGGACAAGGATAGAGTACACTTTGCATGTTGTTATATCCCTTTCATTGCCAATCATCATTACCGATATTATCATCCTTCTCTTCTTCTTCTTCACTATTAATAACATCAACTTGACTAATATCAACTTGACTATCATTCCCTTCACTTCTTCTCATTGCAGCTGCAGCCTCCTCATCACTCTTCTGTATCGCTTTCATAAATATTTCACATGCCTTCTCGGAACCTTCATTTGATTTAATTTCTTTAAACTTGTTAGATTCTTCTAACATTGCTGCTAGGAAATCATTCTCTGCCGCTTTTGCTGCCTCTTGAAACTCGTCTGTATTTGGAATATCGGCTCCTAATTTCTGCTGTGCTTGTTGACGTAGTTCATTTAATAGTGCATTATCTTCATCATTACTATCTATATTATCATCATCACTGTCATCTTCTTCATGTTCTGATTTGTTTTGTGAATAGAGTATAATGGTGTCATGATATGATAGGCTAGGATGATGTATTGGTGTTGATGATGAATAATAATATTGATGTCGAGTTGATGGATTGATAAATGATTCAGTTCTTAAGAAGAGAGCTACCAAGGTGCATATGATCAATGATGACATATTATTAGAAGTCTTTTACAATTACAATACAAAAATGATACCACTTGCCGTCTATTAGATGCTGGTGTAGAGTTGTAGCAGAGAGTATCAACGAGAGATTATCAACAACAACTAATCAACATCATATTTCAGTTTTCATGTTTGGGGGAAACTCATTTTTTGGGAATAAGGATACCATACCTTGAAGAGGAAGAGATGACTCTACTCCTCTAGTAGAGGTTCATAGCATGCTAAAGGCAGTGAACAACTTGAATACATTAGTATTACCGCTCTTAGATTCATATTTTACAATGTCATCTATCTACTACTTTATAAAACACTAACGGTATCCACACTTGTCATTTACTTGCTCTTTCGAACGCGAGCAATACAGCCAAAGACAAGCTATTCGCACAAGACATGTACTCTAGATAAAAGGCTGCTACTATATACATCTAAACTTGAGACAAAATGTGTACCTAGACGTTTTAAACCTGTCTTACATATGCGGAGACGGGTATAATGGTAAACTTGGTACATAAACATATAATTCATTGTCTTTATTCATATTAGCCGTCTAGGCACATCTATCGCCAAGTAGATACACACCAGACATTATCCTCATACTCATATCACATATCCCCTGAAATTCACATATACTGCCAGTGAGTCTCTCACTCCCACTCTTCCTCCTCAGCAAGATCATTATCGTCCACTGACTCACCGCGGCTGGCATCCCAAGCTACTGCTCCGTCGTTAATCTCCTCATTCCCCTTTGTAGTTATCTCATATGGAGTTACAATCAAGCTATCATCCCCAAGTGGCAAGTCAACTACTGTGTCCATATCACGGTTGATGCGGATGAACTTGAATGTAGTATCGGAGAGAGTTTGTCGATCCTTTCCTAATGTGGCCTTAATAACAGCACAAGGCTCACCCATGATGATCGATCCAGACAATAGAGCACAGCTTTGACTAATACCGCCACCCTTGAGCCTGCACTGAAAGGACGAATCATAGATATTGTTGGTAGAGAAGTAAGTATAGAGATAAATTTCATCTCCGTCATCGTCACCCCAGCAGTTCTTCCAATGTCTCATGTGAAACTTGATCGTATTCTTTGCACCCACACCATTGTACCACTTGTCATGAAGCGAGTGATTCCCCTTGCCATACATTCTCAAGTCACACTTAGTTCGTGTCTGTTCTGATACTAGTTTGTTTGGCAAGATCATTAACTTGTCATCTGTCCGTTCCATATTCTCGGGAGGAACTCGATTGGCATGAAACCGTGCAGGCAAGAACCAGTCATCCCCCTTACCAATACCGCGTCTTGTCAATACATCAGCATCGTTAACTTTGGATGGATTGGTGTCGGTGGGTGTTTTGTAATTGACTACCGGCCGATCCGACTTATCCTTTACAATCTCTACTTCTATTGGTGGATTGACAATATCAAAGTCTGTAATGTTGCCCCCTTCCCCTTCTGCTATACGGGCCTTGTACTCTTCATTATCATTACGATTCATCTCTGCTATTGACTTTGATTCGGCAGCTCGTTCTCTTCGGTTCTTTTCACGTCTCTTCTCGCCTCTCTTCTTGTCACGCTTTGCCATACGTGCTCTAAAGTTGAAGATTCTTTGTACATATGCAATACTTTCATTTTTATTCAATTCCTTGTGTGAGCCATCGCGGTGGTACTTCTCTAAGACACGTACATTGCCAAGTGATTCAATACATTCCTAAAGTGATAGAAGAATAAGAGAAGAATAAGAAAAGTTAAATAGGAATGATATACATAAGAGTTCAATACTGGAATCTCCTTACCTTTGCAACCAACTTCTCGGCATCATCACCTTCTGCACTGTCATAGTCTGGTCTCTTTGAAGTGATTGCATTGGACAAAGACGTTGAAATAGCTCTTGGTCGTTTATCACCATTGTTTCCAACAATGATATCATCATCTTGAGGTCATATCAACATCTCCTCTCCTCTCTTCATTTTGAGAGGTGGCACCATTATCATCATTCTCCTCAACTGTAGATTAAAGATGTATGGAGGATGGTGAGTTGTTGTATACATTCTATACTACACATATAGTACACATCACAACATATCAAATACTACACATCAAATAGTGAATATATCAACATACCATCTCCTTTCTCCTTCTGATCTGAATCCAATAATGAAGCTTCATACTCATTCCACATACCAAATGGATCATAATTAAACAAATCACCATCTGCTGCTGGTAATGCTAAGTTTGCTGCGTCGTGTGGGGGTTTATTATTTGGAGACAATGCGTATGATGATGCCGAGTTCGAGTCGGATGGTATTGATAATTCGTTATCACTATTATTCGTAGAAGATGGTATTGATAATGAAGATTTAACACCAGCAGCATCTCCCCCATTATACCCGAAATCATAATCATTTTCATCATCACTATCATATATTCCTTTCTGACTCTGATGAATAGATATAGAAAAGAGAGTGTGAGTGTGATGAATGAATGAGATTGAGTTTATAAATGTTATATTGATACAAATACTTACAAATGGTAATTTGTGTAATTTGTAAGATGGTCTAGTACTATTTCTATTGTTACTAGCTCTCTTCCTACGTAATTTATTGGTATTATCCTCCTCCCCATCGTCATTTAATACATTGAGCCCTTTCCTCTTCTTATTATTACCCTTCAGGTTTGCATTAGCAACATTCAATGACATTGTCGGTGGTGCATTGTTGCTCACTAATTCACTAACGCCTCTGCTATTATTTAAAGCATTATTATCATCGGCACCCTCTGGTGCATTCATGATTTATTGTTGTCAACGACTTGCTGTATATTGAATAGGACTATTATGATTGCACTACACTAAAAAATGTAACAGTCAAGAAGTGAGATGAGCATTACGTACTTACCTCCGTAAATTTATCGTACGTATAATACGAAAAATAATTACGGTCACTAATACAATAAATAGAAATATTAGACCGCTCCGAACATATCGAACGGCATTATTGCGACCCGTGCCATGTCCGCTGCCACACACAAAATAACACAAACTCGAGAGATAATGTGGTGATCATCTCAATAGCCACTGGCAATCGGCAACACTCCTCCCCTAGACTAAACATATAAAGCAAGTAAAATATAATCAAACAATATATAAAACAAACAAAACTCAATATGCCATCCAAAGGAGTGGATATTAATTTTGTAAAAACAACTCTCCGTCCAGAATTATTATCAGAGGGTAGTTCTGCATATTTGACGAAAGAAGGTATTGTTTTTGAAGCAAAGGTATCTGATGTTACCCCAAATAGTTATGTATTTAAATGGGAAAATAATGATAGTGAAACAGAAACAGCAGAGCTTTCATTTGGAAGCGAAGAAGATGTTCTTGTTGTGTATCAAGGTATGGTTATGCCATACAAAAAGATGGGTGATTTACTTGAGGTTATACCAAATAAGGCAAACTTATTTGGTAGTTATACTGTGTGTGTATTGATCCCTGCCAAGGGTGGAGAACCAGCACATTATCAAGAGATTGAATCAATTGATGATGCAAAAGATGAAGGTGTATTTTCATGCAAATTAGTTGGCAAGAAGAAGAGTGTTAGTACTAGTAGTGTTTTTATTACTGATAAGTTGGAGGAAGTCCCCAAGAAAAAGAAGGTCAAGGCATCTAAGAAGAAGAAGAAGAGGAAGATGGTATCATCCAAGGCAGCCGCCGAGAGTAAGAAGAAGAAGGGTAATGATAGTGATAGTGATGAATTTGAGTTGGGCTCTGCTGAGGAAGATGAAGACGAATCATTAACTGCCGACTCTTCTGAAACTGAAGATGAGGTATCAACAAAGAAGAAGAAGAAGTCAAGCAAAAGGAAGAAGGATACAACTGAGGAAGAGCAGCTGTCGGAAGAGAAGCCGTCGGAAGAGAAGCCATCAAAGAAGAGCCGTAAACATAACAAAGAAAATGATGAAACAGCCAAAGGCAGTAGACGTGGTGGTAGCAAAGCAAGTGCACAACCAGCCGGTGCGGGACGCCCCAAACATGGATTAAACAAATCAGCAAGTGGTGGAAGTAATAATAATAATGGCGGTGGATCAAGAAATGCACTACGTGGGGATAGTAATACACCAACAACCAACGGAGGGGCCGGTAGTAATACATCAGCAACCGGCGGAGGGGCACGCAACAGTAGTATCACTACCGACAATGAAGATGGGGGGGATAAAGGATTGTTAATTGAATTATCATTAGAAAGACAAGAAGAGATGACAAAACTTGCCAAACGTCAAAGATTACGAATAGTTGAACACCAAAAAGAGAAGCATCAGTTAGATGTAAAGAACCATCGGGAGAGTAATGAATACAAGGAACAAGTCAATGATATTGAACAGTTGGATAGTCGTATCGAACGATTAAATAAATCAAAGACTTTATTAGACGACGACATGGTAACTGCATTATCTGGTATTGATAAACAGATCAAAAAAGAACAGCAGAACAAGGATAAGATTGTGGAGAGTTGGAAGTGGACGGACGGATTACTCCAGGCAAAACACACCCAATCATTCCGTGCGTTGTTGATCGAAACGAAATTAGGTGGACACGTAGTGAAAACACACCAAGGAAATGCAATGGTGCCAGTCCCTCAGGAAGTCACGGAGGCATGGAATGGATACATTGAACAGGATCACGTGGCAAAGATTGATGACTAGATGAATTAGTCATTCGATTTGGAAGCTATGTGTACATAAATATTACTATTTGGAATGGCCGAGTATGTAGCGGTCCGCTAGTTAGTCAACACATTATAATTCATTAGTACCCAAATACTATATTCGGCTAATTGCCTCCCATCCCTGCCTACCCTTACTTCTATGTCTCGTTACACCGCCTGCCCACTCTCCAACTTGCTACACACTATTCATCAACTCAAATCTAGTACTCTGAATAGAAATCTTCAGAGGCTGAATCAAAGTCATAGTCAGATGACTCATCGGTATACTCGCGGCGGCAATAGCTCTTGCCCTTCTTCCAATCAACCCACACACAAGAGCTGCGAGCCTTGCAGCTCTTCTTGCTATCACGGGATGCACAGGATGATCTCTTGCGCTTGTTAGAGCGCTTGTTAGAACTCTTCTTGTTACTCTTCTTGTTACTCTTCTTGTTCGACTTCTTGTTCGACTAATGAGTTATGAGATCGATACTATGGTTAGAGACGAGAGTCGCAACAACACAGCAGCTGACATAAAAAAGAGAGAACCAAGGAGCGTCGTACCTTCTTGTTATTATCATCCTTCTTTGCAACAAAGTCTCCCATGTCCTCGCTATCTTCATCCTCACTATCCTCTGAATCATAAAGATCCGCGGAATCCTCGCTATCCTCACTATCCTCCGAATCAAAAGATTCATAACTTTCAGAGTCATATTCATCACCTGATGAACTCTCGAGGTTATTGGCAACTTCCGACACCAACATCTCATACTCTTCAGGAAGGTACTCCTCAACAGTTTCAGCCATGAGGGCCCACTCTTCATCAGTGACTGAACGGCGGAAGCCAAGATGAAGGCAGAGGCGCTCATTCTGGCGGAAGTCACGACGTGAATCACAAAAGTCCTATATCAATATTTTTGGTCAAGAAAGAACAGAACATAGTAGTGCATGTGAGTTTATGATGTATATAGATGAATCATATGATATGAACATGTTTATATACTCACCTCCTCAAGTTCATCACATAGTTTACGATCAGACCTGCGAGGGCGACGACACATTCCCTAAATGGCGAAGTAGTTAGTGAACAGGATGGTCAAGTTAGCAATAAGGTATCATCATAGCGGAATATCAAAAGAGCGCATCACAGACTTACATTACGGTATGATCTGTTGCGGCGGCGGCTGCGTCTGCGACGACGACGGCGGCTACGGCTCTTGCGACGGGATTTCTTGGACTTCTTCTTGTTCGACTAGTGAGTTAAGTGAGTCCAGATCAATATTATGGTTAAAGAGACGAGAGTCACAACAACACAGCAGCTGACACATAAATAATAGAGAATCAAGGAGTGTCGTACCTTCTTACTCTTCTTCTTGTTTGACTTTTTACTCTTCTTCTTGTTCGACTAGTGAGTTAAATGAGATCCAGATTTATGGTTAGAGACAAGTGATCACAACACAGCTGATACAACAAAGAACCAAAGAACGAGGTCGTACCTTCTTCTTACTAGATTTCTTATCATCCTTCTTCACTACCTCTTCCATATCATAGCTGTCCTCCTCATCTTCTGGATCATATAGACCGGCGGAGACAAGGACATCCTCGAAGGCATCGATGGGCTTGGCAACGGCATGGGATTGCTCCTAT
>Ga0075439_14747_pt1 | contig 11033 bp, 8 predicted proteins | sample MintriSingleCell_FD_74264 | JGI IMG/M metagenome (GOLD analysis project Ga0075439, IMG submission 74264) | Marine eukaryotic communities from Monterey Bay, USA to study complex ecological interactions - Minidiscus trioculatus JGI Plate_4_G5... | ecosystem: Environmental > Aquatic > Marine >... | reverse complement strand
ACAGTGTCCATTTATGAGAATCACAAGCCACAATATAGTATATGAGCATGGCAAACACCTATACAGGAAATCATTATAAATGGTGTGACTGAAGTATTGTCGAGGATAGAGATGCTCGTAGCTCAAATTATTGCAAGGCTTGGGAGAAGAGGACAAGAACATATCCAATATCCACTTTGGATCCATGAGGCAACGCTTTATCTAAATATCTAAGCGTTATAATTTCAATCACATATCGATATTGAGCTATTTTATACTGCAACCTTATCAATCCGACAGTTTCTCACGTGCCATGCCGCCCCTCATATCTTGTTGGATTCTTCGATGCCTCTTGAGAACAGTATTCAATAAATGTAACTTGTGAACCGTTTTTTTTTAATATGAAGGAGACAAGTAAGTCAGTCCATATGATGTGAAAGTACAGGTTTCAATATTGTTTTGAACTCATCATACCCAATAACTCCATTATGATTCGTATCAAATTGATTAATCATTGACTGTAACATTTCATCATTAATACCATCATCATCACTATCATGCTGCTCAGTAACTTCTTTCTGTACTCTCTGTAAATCATTCAATGTTATATAACCTTTGTCGTTACTGTCAAATGATTTGAAATATGTTTGTATTTCATCTTCTATACTACTACTTCTGTTGGTAGTATATCCTTTGGTTAATAAGATTTGTATTGCCAATTGTAAATCAATTCTAGTACTTGAACTTGCTGATGCACCTTGGCGGTGATTGGTATCCTCATCTGACAATATATCATCAAGTATGCAAATAATATCATTCTGTGTCATTCGATAACCAAGTGAATGTAACATAAGTTCAAATGTTGGTATATCTACATATCCAGTTAGAGAAGGATCAAATAGTTGAAATATAGTTTTAATTTCATTAAATTGGTGTTTGGATAATTGTTGTGTAGAATCATTATTAGTTTGTGGTGTGAAGGGAGACTGTTGTAGTGGTTGTTGTAGACGATTAGTAGCACGAGGAGCTGTAGATGGAGTTTGGACACCGACTTGTTCAACTTCGTTGGTAGTAGGAGGTGGAGAGAAGGACACCATATTGAACTCAATTATTATGCATAATGCATAACAAATTAACAAATTATGTTTTCATAATAGGAAAACTCCGTTATAGAGAGAAAGTAGGACCACCATCAATTGAAATACGAGGTTCAACTGCTACAATCATATTCGTTGTCAAGCAATATAAGTAAGCTGTATGTTATATCCCCAGTCATTGGTGTCATTAGATATATATTACATACACATACCGAATGATATTCAATAATACTGACCCAAATTTCACTCTCATAAAATTTGAAGAACTAATATAATTATATAATAAGATGGCAAGGAGACGAATACTACCCTCTGAAACGCTCGCTGCATATGGCGCTACACCGATATATCCTTCACAAGGTATTAGTAATAATGATGGTTACAATGTACCGGCCTCGTCAGTATCAACAACAGCAGTAAAAGGCATCAAACAACAACAACCATCACAATTCCCATTTATTGCAAAAAGTACTCATAATGATGATAAGGAAACTTCACAACCAATAGGGATACTAATTAATGGATGGAAGATTACGACACAAAGTTCAAGTATCGGAGATGAAAAGCAGATGGATGAATTGACAATGTTGCTTGAGGAAACTGCAAACAATAACAATTGCAACACTGACAGTGCAACTTCCATAACTACTGCTCATCAAGAAGAAGATTGTAAAAAGAGGAGATTATGTCCTCCCGAGATTACATTCATGGATGCATTAATATCATTTCAATATCAAAAGAGTGATAGTACTGATGGGGCAGGTGAAGTAGATATGAGTAGTTCTTGTCGTGAGATACGTTTCAGTGCACAAGCCTCATTAATTGAATGGGCAGAGGCACACAATAAGCTTGATCAGAATAATGCAAACAGTACTACACAGAAGACTTCAATATTAACATATAGAGGAGTGTCAATTATTCGTACTGCCGATGCTAAAATCTGGTCCAACAAGCAGACTACAACAACTTCTTCGGATGATAATAATATCTCATCAACATCGAATTCACAGTTTTATTATGATTGGACCTTCTCATCACCCTACGCTGGTACTATCATCCTTCCTCCGTGTAAGCAAAGAGCTACAAAAGAGAAGGATATCAATAACCGCAAGCAATGGCAATCATTAGATCAATCTCATATACCCTTCCATTTATTGCAAGATACAACACAACCAATATTACTATTCGATGATATACACTTATATGAAGATGATTTACATGATAATGGTGATGTTTCATTGAATATTAAAGTTCGTGTAATGCCAAAGTGTTGGTATATACTACAACGATTATACGTTCGAGTTGATTATGTATGTGTGAAATGTCGTGAGGTACGATACTTTTGTTTATTTGATAATGTTAAAGGCTGTGGAAGGGATGTACAAGTGAATACTATCTATCGAGATGTTGTGTGGAGAGAGGCTTCGTGGGATGAGTTGAGTGGAATGTCACTACCGACAGATCCAAGTGCTTGGAGAGAGGATGGAATTGCTGGTTCTCATACCCAAGTACAAACACTTGCATCAATGTTGCCAAGATTGCCTACTGTTTCTTTACCAGATGATTTGCCAAGATATTCATACTTCGATGCTGCATCTAATCATTAAAACATATACAAACGAGTAGATAATCCCTGCCTGGGTGGTATGTCAACACCAGTTTGGATAAATGAAGGATAGCTTCTGCGAGAACCAACGTGGATGGAAAGGTGGAAAGAGAGTATCACAACACGGACGGAGGGATGGTCGCTTAGGTGCAAAGGAGGAGCCCAATACCTAAAACAGGGTTCGCAGACTTACTAAATAAATCTGCGAACCCTCACCAGATGATCTGGCAAAACAGGAAGAAGCAGCACGTGGAACAACATTTTACATTGCACTTAGAAATTAGAATTTCTCACCAATCACCAACCAAATGCAATAATAGTGTACTCGTGACCTAGATACAATGTCAGATATGTGGAGGAGGGACATTCGACTTATCAGTTTGCAATCGACATATCAAGGCTGCTCCTCCCAAGATCCACGTCAACATTGATATTACTATGCGGTCTTCAGTGCTCTGATGTGTTCTATTAGTGGTGAGCTTTGAATCCTTGACATGTCGCAGTTGTGAGGATGAGAAAGAATGATATGTCTCATTTGCCACTTCAACTCTATTTACTGTCACAAACAGAATTCATTTTTTGGATGTGATTGGTCTTTGCAATACTAGGACACAATCAATGTTTACATAGAATAAAGTTGTTGAAACCTCTGGTAAGTTGATATGTAGCGAGATCCTGATGTATTTTATTTCATTTATTGGAGTTGGGGAGAAGATATTGGATGAGATATCTAGAGCTTCCAAATCGGAGTAAATCAGCCATCAAAACATGTTGAACTTGTGTCAAATCTAGGCATGGTAGACGTAGAAAGTAGAAGCAGTAGATGATGTGTATTCTATTTATCATTGGGAGAAGGCAGGCAAGAGTTCATTGCAATCAGTGGAGAGTTATCTATTTGATTGCAATTGGCATCGCGAGTTGGTGTGTCATATTGAAGAAGTTAATGTGTTGCTGAAAAAACATCAGTTCATGTATCATTGAAGAAATTATTAGTCCGTGCATATGAAAGACATTTGATAAAGATGATGTGTATTGCAATGCATATGACATTATGATATCATGATTCTCACCAATCTCTCTTCTCTGTCCAGCTTCCTACAACTCCCAAAGTTTCTACAACTACAAAAACCTTCAGCCCTATGATTGGCTCCCCCGCTTCTCCCTTTCAGGGTGACCTTATCGACATGTTCGGTATAAAGTCATCCTTTTGGCCACCTCCTTGGTCACTCCTCATCCTTGCTGTCATTGGACTTATTGTTTGGTGGTATTGCAAACAACACATCATTAATGTGAGTATACTATTGTAATGTATGGACAGGGTTGACACGATAGTGTTATCCTGTTGACGACACACTGATGCATCTATGAATATCTTTCTCTCCTCTCTATACTAACAATGATATACATTCATAATAGGTATTAAGTCTCTTCACATCATCATCACATCACAACACTCAAGAAAAATTAAAAACAGATAAAAAGAATAATAAAAAGAATGTATTTATTAGTATGTCGGAAGGATATGGACCTGTTTCGAGCTTCTTGTCAACTGTAAGTTGGTGTTTATTGTATATTATTACCGTTTGTTAGGATTAGAATTGATTGATACCAGTACATTAATATTCCTCACTAACAATATTTGCTTTCGTATCTTTAACAAACACACCATTGGATATGCACAATCTCAGAAGAAGAGTCGTCAAAGTTTTGGTATCAAGATCTGTAGCATACTCGTTGCTGCTTTCCTCATATATGCATTGTCGGACTTGACTTTCAAGGTATGTTGCATATGTTGTTGTATGTGTGGTATGTTTCTCTTCTTCATATCTAATAACTCAAGTACCCACTGATCTCTTTAACTTTTTAGGCTCGACATTTCGATGCAGCAGTGGTGGAAGTGGGCAACATCCTCCCACCTGCTTCTCTACCTCTCGATTTGCCTCCTCCTCCTCCTTCTATGGGTATCGTTGGAGAAGTTGCTATTGAGGAGGCTTCCTCGGAGTATGAAGATATTAGCAGCTCGTTCTCTCCCCACACCCCCAAGGCTCTGGCATCGTTTCTCAAGGATAATGCAGCCAGCTTATTGCGTGGAGCTACTGTACAAACCTTCCTCCTCAGTCCCGATAGTAAAGAAGGAGAAGAAGACGTGGATGGTATTGTTCGTGTTGGAACACCCGAAGTTGCCTCTGGTTCTGATGACTCATTGTCCTCGTTCAAATCGGGATTCCACCGTGTTGAATTGATAGGATACGATCAGATGCCTTTCGGGTTTAGTGGCCGTGTCCGTACTCTCTTCCAGTCTTTGGGCCATTCGGATGGAGGTCCATCGTCATCTACTTTCTTTTCTATGGCTTCCCTCAAGAGTAAGGCTGTCGGCTTTTTGTCTGGAGCTACCCCAGCTCAGGATATCTTTGAAAAGTCTGTTGAAGAAGATACTACTTCTGTTTCTTTGTCCATTTCTGATGAGTTTGCTACACAAACTGAAGATCGTGTCAATGGATTCGTCGGTAATATGGATGTTGGTGAACTCAAGCGTAACACTAGTATCAAATATGCTAGTTGTACATGTCCCACAGATGTTCATTTGCGGTACAAACACCCTGCTGATAAGGATGGAGATGGTCAGCATCTTGGAGGATTGACCAAGTGGATCAACCATTTTCTTTTAGCCTCAAGTAATGATAACCGTGATGGATCTTGTATGAAAGTTAGTGAGGCTTCTGGAGATTGGTGAGTAACTATTTTGATCTGTTGTGTGTTAAACTCAATCATCCTTCATACTATGCTCACATCCTGAGTCTCCGTCGTTTGTTACACTATAGGCCATACTCAACTGACGAAAGTACCAATTCGTATCAGGATGAAGCTGTCTACAGTCTACTGAAGAAAGCATCTAACCCTACTATCCTAGGTGGTCTGGATGTTGACTCGGCTACCAAGAAAGCTAGTCTTTTGGATGTGTTTTCTGACAAGTGTGTTGAGTCTGAAAAGGTCTCGTTCCTCATGAACAAAGCCGTTTCTTTCATTAAGAATAGGACTACCAGCTTACTGCCTGGAGCTACTGCCCAAAGATACCTCGATCTTCAACAACAACTAGGAGTAGATTTGGATGATGATTCTCTTCGAGTTGAAATACCTGTTGAAGGTGCCCCTGCTTCAGTCCCTATTGTCTTGTTGCCCCTATTCAAGTCGGGATTCCAACTTGGATTGAAAGGATACGATCCGATGTCCTTCGATTCTGACACTCCAAGTGTACCTTCCCCGAATGGCGACTTAAAAGAAGTGAGAAGTCTTGTCGGTTTGGATGAGAGTATGAAAGTTCAGCAACACAAGTCATCCCTTCCCTGGTGGTATCAAGGTTCAACTATGATGGTAACATTGATCTTAGGTGTCATCCTAGTGAACTGGAGGTCAAGCCCTGTGTCTGTTTCTCTTTTATCTTTCGTCTCATCTGATGCTGACATGAACGCCAAGTCAAGTAGGATGCCTATCAGATCTTTTGCTTCTTTTAAGAGATCAGCCAAACGATTGATCTCTTTACTAGCTCTTGCCGTGTCAGGTATTCTTTCAAGTCCTATTAATGCACTTGAATTGGATAGTTCAGCTGGAGGTCTAGATCAAAAGGATTCACACTCAATTGCTGTCAAAGAAGAATCTGCGTTTGGCTTTACGGAAATGATGAAGCCCCTAAGCAATGTGGAACGTCGTCTACGTGGATCTAATGAGCCATTGGATACCAAGGAAGCTGCTGACATGTTCTCTACTTTACATGACTCAGCATCAAAGTATTCTGAACTGCTTAATACCCTTCAAGAGCAGCACAAGAATGGTGATGATGAAGGATTTGCAGCAACAATCAAAGCATTGATGAGTGATATGAATCAGCCTGAGTTTAAGACACTTGCCAACGAGGCAGCTTCATTGACATATGATTCATCATTGTCAAGTGCTCTTGATCAACTTGACTCTACCCAATTGCCTGATGATTTTAGTCTTGATAGTATTCCAGCATCAAGCATTATCAATATGTTCAACAAGATGGTTAGTCAAGACTTCTTTGGTGACTTGGCTGATCGTAGTAACGATTTGCGTGATGAATTGAGTAAATCCCAAGATGCACTGGAGGAGTATCATCGTCGTTTAAGTGAAGACAAGGAACCCTTTCAGCACGATAACTTTGACTTCTCTTCCCAAGAGGACCCTTTTGGGCATAACTTTGACTTCAGTGGCAACAATTTTGCAGGCTTTAACAACAAGTTTAATCGATTTGGTGGATTCAACTTGAATTCCCATCCTTCATTTAAACGATTCTTTTCTCCCCATCACAGTAGTATGACTAGACATATGAAGAAGAAAGGCGGTTTTAGTGCATCCCGTCATTTGAAGAAAGTATTTAACAAGGCCAAGGCAGCACAGGGAGCCGCTCCACGCGATCCAAATCGTCGCAGTCGTCGTCTACAAAACGACGATACATGTCCTACTGTGTGTAGACCAGAAGATCGAGAGTGTAACTGTAAAGATTTAGTGAAATATGCCCTTAAGATGACAGCTTATGACGTACTAATCATGTTGACCAGGTAAGGACAAATTGAAATAGATCTTGTTATCTTGCTTTGCTTTAATCTTAATATGTGCTAACTCAAATGCTGCTCTCTGTCACTCCAGGGGTAATATTGATACGGATGTAACTTCTGATGACTTTGGTCATCTTACAGGGGATGTTAATTTATTTACAGACACTGATGGATTTGTACCCCAGAAGGTGAACCGTATCAAGTCACTAGCTAAAAGTATGAACGACACTGAAGATTATAGTCGTTGTGATGAACTCCTTGAGGAATTTCATACTGCCTGTGATCCTCAAGCTCCTTCCTGTCCTGCAAATAATACTCAATCGTTTCAATTGAATATAGAGCAGGTCCGTGCTTCAGTGAAAACTGCAGAAAAGATGATATTTACAAACATGACACTATTTGATGGGCCACTATTTGATGGATTGGAGAGAGTATCCCCATTTGAACAACCTGGTTTCAATGAAGAAATAATGGCGTGGTATGCAAGTCAGCGTCATAATGTTATTGTCATTGGGTTGGTACCGAGAAATTGTCGTCCTACATATTTAGTACAGGATGCAGGATTAGACTTTGTTCTTCAAACCGTCATACTTACTTGCCGTCGAATTATGGCAACTGAGTTGAATCGAATTATACGTGAATGGAATGAGGATCGTGGTGTGTTATGTCAGTCTATAAGCTATACAACAGTTAACGAGTTTGGGTATGAGTTTAGTCGTTTGTATGAAGGTCGTAATAGGGACACACATCCTGATGGGAATCCAATGGAACTTCATACTGGTGAACCTGTCCACGATGTTGATCCAACTACCTTAGATGCTCTTGGTCGTATGAGATTTCCAACGGCTTACAACTTCCAACGAACGGATCATGGTGTAAAGCATTTGCAGGACGAACCTGCAAGGTATGAGTTTGCTTCCAATTTAGAAGACTTTCCTGGGACATCATCCCGTACAACTGGTACTTGGCAAATAAATATCTATGGACGTGTGTATTACTATTCCTATAGTCTTGATGAAGGCTGTTTCAGCAGTCAAAGAGACAAGGAATTAGTAAGTAATGCAATGTCAGCTGCTGATGAATCATTGGCTCTATTGGTTGGTAAGCTGACATCCGTTGGGACGATTCGTCGTTACGCAGCACTTGTCAATGACCAATCAATTCCAAATTCAAGTCAATTGCTACCGGGTACATGCTGTCTTGACACTGCTTTGAATTCGGAGTTTTTAGGTTACAATGTAAGTGATGAGAAGTGCCTCGTTGTTGTTGCTATGTCGTGTCACTAAAGCCGCCTCCTCACTTATTACTTATCTCCACCATGTCAGTTCGACCCTGATAATGAGGACATGAATTGTATCGATCCCGGACCATATCATCTCGGAATGAGCCCTGAGGCATGTGAGAACGGCGGAGGACATTGGGATAGATGTACGTTTCTAGTCTTACTTTGCATCTTTTTGGCTATTCCATCATCTAATCTCAACAACATCATATCTTTCTCCTTGTCGTACAATACTTAGCACCTTGTCACACACTGAAGAAATGCATTGATGACCGTCCAGAGCCTGAAACCTCTGGTGTTTGTGCCAATGATATTACCATATCCTGTCAGGATAATTCGGAATGTCCTACTATTCTTGGAACTGGTACATGCGCCGGATCGAGTCAAGAGTGTGCTGGAGATGACGACTGCTCTGGTGATTCAACGTGTATAAACAGAAGTGAAGATATCCAACCCGAGTGCCATTACTTCCCCGGGTATGGAAATTGCCGTGAAGATCCATCGATTCAATGTCGAGTCGATTCTGATTGTCCTCTCACAACATCTGAGACCGGGACATGTAATGGAGCCAATACAAATGCATCTCCTCAAGCTTGTTCATCTGATAGTGATTGCCAATCAAATTCCAAGTGTGAGTTTAACGAGTCCCCTACCGAATGCTTGTATAATGTTGGACCAATTGAGGAGTATGCACAAGACTTGGTTATTGATGATGCCGCTGATCTTGCACGCTGTGAGGAGGTCCGTGAAGAACTTGGATACAAAGCAGATCATCTCGATGATATTGAAATTTGTGAATCTTTTGTTGATCTCAGGTGTAACCCGGATGGAATATTTGAATTCCTCGAGCAAGAAGTAGAAGATGTACCAATTACGATTGGTGCTACCCCAGCGTCCTACAATCCCCCAGAGTAAGTTACTCTATAGTCTATTGAGTGAATTTTATGTCTATTATTTCTATTGACAATTGTGATGTCCTTACTCCTACAGATATGACCCAGACGAAGAATTGATGAAACATGATTTCCCTGATAGGGGGGGCGATTCGGAATACAATGTAAAAACTTTGCCAGACCAAGAGGCATTAACAATTGCTCTAGACACATTTAAGATTGCAAAGACCATTCTTTCAATTCAAAAAGATGTGGGAAAGGAAATTATAGAACTTCAACATGATTATCAAGACCATTTATGCCAAACATTGATGGGGCAATGCAGTACCAATGGTATTGGGCCTGGGCTGTTTTATTGTGCTTTAGGAAATATTTGTTTTGTTATCCTGAATGCGTTAGCATTCTGGGGGTATTATTCCCACCATACTGCACTGATTGCTTATCACCTTACTGAACTCACCTATGAAAGCATGGCAATAAGTAAGAACAGCTATGACAAGTATGCATACCTCAATCAAAAAGCGAGTGACAAGTGGACAGATACAGCTTTGCGCAATTTACAGACTGATATGCTCAATCAACACACGGTAGTGAGAAGAGATTTACAAGAACGTCATCGTTTGATGGAGGTCAGTATCAATGAATACACCATGTGTGCAACCAATCACATACTGTATGAAACTACAAAGGCTATTGCAGAAGCTCATGGGCCTGGTGTTGATAATGATACACCATCGCCTACCCCTGAATGCATTGACGTCCTAAACTTGCCATCTTCATCTCGAAGACGTTTAGCAGAAGGCAAAGAAGAGGAAGGAGTGAATGAAATCAGTTTAACTCTCCCCCAAGGATACAAAGGAGTGAGGGGTGAATTGGATGATATCGAAAAGGATGTGGACGAAGTTGTAGAGAAGGAAGATAGGATCATATTTGCAATGAAAGAAATCATGGAGAAGCTAGACATGGACCCCGCAGTACTTGATCTCAAGAAGAAAAAGCCGAAGACGCCCAAGAAACCCAAACATGCCAAGGCATCCGAACACCAGGAAGAAGCAGCTCAAGGTACTGAAGGTGACCTATTCAAGCGTAATCTTCTTGCTGTTGAGGAAGTGGTGAATGATAAATTTGATGATATGCAGAGCGAAATCGAGGATATGAAAAGTCAAGGCAAGATGTTGGAGAGTAAAGTTGATTCGATAGAAGGCAAGGTGAAGTCGGTGGAGAGTAAAGTTGAGTCTATTGAAGGCAAGGTTGAAAAGATTGAGAAGACTATGGAGGAAATGAAGGAAATGCTATCTCAATTGATGATGAGGGGAGCAGCAGATGCTTAAGACTTGATAGAGATTGGATTGTAGTCTAAACATAGTCTGTAACAACAGTAAAAATGTGTAATTATATCCACAATCTAACAAAACAAATCTTCAATCCACTGCAATTACTCACATATACACCTACTGAAAGGTATCATCCACAGCATTTCCCTTCCTCTTAGATTAGACGGCCAAACATTGATTCTCACGGAAAATATGCCATCAAGTAGCTGTAAAAGTGTTGCCCTCATCTCTAGAAATGTGCTGAAGGTGGTAAATGACTGTGCTGCAT
>Ga0075439_15941_pt1 | contig 11072 bp, 10 predicted proteins | sample MintriSingleCell_FD_74264 | JGI IMG/M metagenome (GOLD analysis project Ga0075439, IMG submission 74264) | Marine eukaryotic communities from Monterey Bay, USA to study complex ecological interactions - Minidiscus trioculatus JGI Plate_4_G5... | ecosystem: Environmental > Aquatic > Marine >... | reverse complement strand
CTGCATCAGGTATTATTGTAGCCTCTACACTTGGTATGGGTATATCAACTAATGATGTTCTATTATTCGAAGCTGCTGCTACATCAGAAGAAGATAATCTTGAAGAATCTGCAGTTTGTTGCTGATTATTAGTATTCTGATTGCTATGTTGCAATATAGAATCACCAGATACGAATAACACGCTACCTTGTGCACCTACATCTCTATCTGATGTGTCAAAGTTTGGCCCATTGATTGCGTATGCACCCGGACGAACTCTACTAGCAGTATTATTAGCTGTAGCAGAAGTAGAGTTATCATTATTATTAGTCAATACCGCAGCCAATTGTTCCTGTTGTGAATCATTATCACCATTACTTTCAGGATATTGCAATTTGTTCAGTAAACTAATTTCATCAGCTACTTCATTTATTATCTTGGAGGATGATTCAGATTCGTCAGATGATGATGAGCTGCGTTTTAGATTACCAAGTTTTTGTGGACCATCTTTGGACATATCTTTTCCATTACCACCGCCATTACTAGACTGCATAATAGTATGTTTGTTTGGCGTTGTGGAGGAACAATAGTATTACTTATGTTTCAATATGTACTAACTTGAAAGGGTATTGTACTACAGTTAGTCATCAACTGCTATCTGAATGTATGTTCCCTCATCAACTATGGTACATTCTATACTTTCAAAGCTTTCATAGAGCCGCCTACCCAACACTATTGAACAACAAAAGCTCACCTATCTAACATTTATATCAAACAAACATGAACTATCTAGTTTTTGCGAATTGCATTACGTTCAATCGCCAAAATAAATATCAATTGTCACTCTCAAACTTCTCTCTCTCCTCTTACTACTCTTGAATCATTCATCATCACTCCTTTATTTGGTAGTAGTACAAGTAATAATCTCCGCGGTGGATCATCTAAATCACTTTCTTTATACTAAAAAGTTTTATGTTTTATTATTATACCCATTGTTCTTGCATGCATAATATCAAATCATATCAAACTTAATCCCCCGGTAACTATACATTGCTCAATTCGATAGCTGAGTGTAAACATCTGGAACGAACGTATTGTGAACATGATCAAAGAAGCCATCTCGTGATGACCCACCAAGGTTGTTGCGGAACACATACTCCATCTCACAACCAAACAAACCATGTCGTGTCAGACTAAGAGTACCCTTGTATCCAGCAAGGGGGTGTGAATCTCCGAGAATTGAGACCTCCTTGCTCTTCCTCCCCTTTGTTCGGACAATAGCATTAAGAACACTTCCGTCATCCATGTATAGCTCAACTAGTGATGAACCAGGCAAACGCTTCATATATTTGCAACCAGGGATAGTTCCGCAATATGAAGGAGCATTGACCACTTTCCACAAAGAACCGCATGAGGACATTGACACTTGGGTTAAGGCTCCCTTGTGATCGTTAGCACAGACGGCACTGCTCACAGTTGTGTGAACATCATGCTTGTCATACCCATTAATAATATCTTCATTCTCTGAGAGGTTGATAAATGAAGAGAGAAGGCCATCCTTCATACTCTCCATGTTTAGCCATTTCTCTGTGAAGTAGAACTTGTCATGTGCTACTTGATGATTTACTTGACCAATATCGATTTCAACCAGACCAGGATACTTCTCTTGAATATCCTCTTTAATGATACTTCCAATGTCGTTGATACGACCTTGATACTCCTCATGTACAGTCAAAACAGAAGTCCTGGCCACATATTGAGTCTCTACACACGGATGGACGTCACACACCGGCATGAACAAGTATGGCAATACGACAAGAGGTATCTGACCAAGTAGGAAGCCAAGTATTAGTGTAGTCCTGACGTTTTTGATTCTGAATCCCTCACTCATATACCCGATAGTCTGTCGTTGTTCCATTTGCTCTAGAGCAGATTCTGTTGGTGCATATCCCTTCTTGTCGATACGAGCCGCCGAGTACTGCTTCTTCTCAAGACCAGACGCTTCTTCCCACCTCTTATCAGCTTCTTGTTGTTCAACCAAACATTCTAAGCCTCCAACTTTGAAGGACCAAATACAATAGAGTAAATGAGCTGAGACAAGGGTTGTTAGAGATAAATGTATTTTGAACATATCATGTGCACAAAAAGGATACGCCACACAACAAAGACTTACCTAGAGGGACGCATAGGTTGATCAATATCTCAAGAAAGACGTCTGAAAACCAAGAGATGTTACCCGAAAGAAGGATAGCAAGAACAAGAGGCAGGATAGTTCCAAAGAGGTGAATTGAACTTTGGGGTGATATGTGATAGTGAATAGGTTAGCATTTTATGACAATATGTGATGAAAGAGACGAGCAATTTACTCACTGTGCTGCGGCAGGCATCCAGTATAGCTTCTTCCTCGAAGACCTCTTATCGGGATCCGAATGAAACATCTGACGGACAAAGACGATTGGCAGGGTAATGTCTAGTACTATACCAAAGAGCTGTTCAAATGCCAGGGATAGGAAGAGATTTGGAATGACCATACAAACTGCAACGACAAAGCAGATGAATATGGTTGCTTTGACGAGTCGTTCACACAGTTGTTGGTACTCGGACTTCTCTGGGTGGTTCATCTCAGCAACATGGGCAAGTATAGACCATTCGAACAAGTTATGAATGGCAGCAATCACTGTATGGAGAAAAGAAAGGTGAAAGTTAGAAGTGTAATGGCCGACGGACATGTCAAGGAAGATACCACAGATGTACTCACAAACGAGAGGCTTGCTAACTCCCCAATAAAACCTTGCCAATGAAAAGCATGCCGTTTCCATGGCATACAATGCACAAGTAATCTTCAATGACTTCCATCTAAAGTTGTTTCTGTTCACATTTGCCTTCCACAAAGAAATTAACCCAATTAAGAAAGTACTAACAAACGTCCAATTATGAGACTGCTGAAGTCCGAAGCCGAAGTTATCCAACGAGTCTTCCGAGAATGATTTGTGACAGGGCACGGTAATACCAAATAAGGTGCATTCGTCTTCATTATCAATCTCGACTCTGCACATTTTAGGAAAGAAGGGAATACCACTATTTGCAATAGAAAACTTGCTCCATTCATTAATACCAATACCAACCACAGCCGATACTACGCATACACCAATACTAAAGATATGAGGATGATTAAAGATACTTTCCCACAATGATGTAGCGGATTTGGTAATCTTCTCAACTAACCGGCTTATCAAATCCCCTCCGTTAGGCTTTACTCCCTCCTTATCATCTACTTCTTCTTCATTCTTTGGATAACTAGTAACACTATTCACCGACCATACCATAATAAGTAAGTAACAATGTCCAATGAAATGTGCAACACTAAACTTATGATCAGTCGTCATGGCCAACGCTGCCTCCTGAACTGTCTCTTTTGGCAGCGCTTCATATAACCGTCCTGCCATCATGATAGCCGTCAAACCTATCCAACCCAATACAAAGTTCTTCTTATCAGTATTATAATACGAGTAGTAAAAGAATAGTATATATAACATATTGGCAATCATGTATATACCACTGTTTAACATGATATGCGGTAAGGAGAGTGTCTCAATAACTAATGCCGATATGCCAGGGAATGAAGTTGTCCAATGTTCAGCTAGGCAAATGAATAAATGTAGAAACGCCGCAAGATTATTGTATTTACCATTTTGATACCAACTTAGGAGGGGATAATTCCCAATGAGATGTAATGGTAGGAAGACCCACGGTGATAGAATAATCATAGTTTATCGATGGTTAGTAGTTGATGTGTTTTATTGCAATAGTAAGGATACCGTCGCCGTATCCTTTGTTGATATATGTTTTACTTTGTGCTTTTCAATTCAAATATATTTATGAGGTGATATGGTTTTGATGATCTCATCTAATTGCATAGAATCTTATTCCAAGAGTGCAAGCCCTGCATTCGCCGTTCATAATCAAATTAAGAGGGATCTTTCCTAAAATGACCACCGGCGGTTCTAAATGTCACAATGAACATTTGCCTTTCTTATTTTTGATGTATGTAGTTAGTACTTTATGTTAATTAACCACAATAGCACAGGATCGCCGTCCAGTTTGGTATTGCAGTGTGTTTCATTGTGCTTTTAATACTCTAGATCACCTGCGATAAAACACAGGCAATAAATATAGATAGATAGACTCAATAAAGATACCCTTTCGTAGGTAGACGGTAGAACTTAAGAACTACCAAAGCAAACCCACATCAAGTTGATTAGAACCAATTAGAACTACAATATAAACATAATTATGCAGTCCAAGGGTGGTAAAGGAAAAGATATATCAAAAGACAGCCCAAATAATCTTGGTAATCTAAAACGCAGTTCATCATCTGACGAATCTGAATCATCATCCAAGATAATAAATGAAGTAGCTGATGAAATTAGTTTACTGAACAAATTGCAATATCCTGAAAACAGTAATGATAATGATTCACAACAGGAACAGTTGGCGGCTGTATTGACTAATGATAATAATAACTCTACGTCCGCAACAGCTAATAGTAACAGTCGCAGTCGTCCGGGAGCTTACGCGGTAAATGGGCCAAACTTTGACACATCAGATAGAGATGTAGGTGCACAAGGTGGTGTACTATTCGTACCTGGTGATTCTATATTACAACAAAGTAATCAGAATAACAATCAACAAGAAACTGCAAATTCAAATTCAAGATTATCAGAAGTAGTTCCGCCGCGTAATAGGACATCATTAGTTGATATTCCAGTACCAAGTGTAGAAGCTACATTAATACCCGAGGCTACAGTACAGAATGATTCGAATAAGGATAGAAATAAGGTATATATGGCTACTAAAGTTGATGATGATAACACCAACAACAACCAAAAACAGCAGATTGATAATAATGTATTGACAAATTTACCATTAACACAGCTTAAAAGTGAAACATCCTTAGATCGTCAAGAGGTATTATCCGAACGGATTGTCAAGGCTGCACAACAGAGCAGGTAAGTCCATGTTTATAATGTTTGTATTATTTAGATTCGGATGATTTGTATGCATTATTTTGCCTTTGCAACCCACATGTACTAATATATGTTACAATCATCTCTTTGTGCCACTTTCCAGTAGTTCATCACGAGCTAGCAATAACAAACTATCATCAAGTTTAAAACAATTGAAATTATCCAATATGAAATTACACGGTCGCGAGGAGGATATGGCATCATTAAGAAGCAAGTTAATTGACTTGAAAAAGAATAAGGAGGTATGGAATGATGAGAATTTGATTGTTGATGAAACGACCAAGAGAAGGATTGTACGAAGTTCTTCTACTCTGCTTGATAATGAACAGAGTAGTAGTAGTAAGAAGTTACCAGAATCGATATTGATCAGTGGTATTAGTGGTACGGGCAAGAGTGCATTGGTTATGAAGGGTAAGTTACATTTGGTTTGTTTTGTTCTTAGCGGGAGGGTATTCATATGTCTCATATTCTCTCCCCTCCACACATTACAGGTATTAAAGAACCAGCAACTAAGCTCGGTGTAACATTTGTCAGTGGCAAGTTTGATTTAAACAATTCATCCATGCCTCTATCAGCATTCGTTACTGCAATGGCTCAACTAACCAAGATTATAATCTCGGGTGATATGATACATAACATCCAGGCTGATATTAATGATGCATATAATCAAGAAGATAGTGTACTATTAATCCGTGCATTACCTGGATGTGAGGAGTTGTTTCCTCTATACAATGATCTTCTTTCGGACGATGGTGAATCAGCAGAAATGGCTAGTAAGTATCAGTATAGAACTTTATCATTAGTTGGTAAAGAGGCCATTGCACGGTTGCAATATGCTATTAGGGGTTTGTTACGAATCATGTGCGTACATTTGAATGGGGTTGTTTTGTTTATTGATGATTTACAGGTGAGTATCTTTTTGCTTTCGTTGGGGGGTATCTTCGGCATATAACTATAACTGTTCAGTGTCTAACCTATATCTTTATACCTTTCCTGCCTTACAATCAAATAGTGGAGTGATACAGCAACATTAGACTTACTCCAGAGTATATCATTAGATTCTGATATACCTTCATTGTTGGTTGTTGGGGCGTATAGGCAAGATGAAGTACCTGAGTGAGTCATTTGTGCATATGATGTGTGCTTGTATCTTTACTCGCGTATATATCAACTGACACATGTATATTTCGCGACTCATTTACAGAACCCATCCCCTTGCATTGCAAATAAAAGAGAAAGAGGAAACTGGCATTGATCTAATGTCAATTGAAATAGGCAATCTCACTTTGAAGAATATCACGTCGCTTATTGCCGAGGCATTAGATATGGACGACGATGCGGTCAAGAATCTTGCCACGACCTTTATGATGAGGAATTGCTCGCATATAATTTCGGTGTTATGAAATGGACGTGGGATGATGATACCGTGAATGCAGAGCTTGCCACTGAGAATGTGGCTACAGTTCTTATTAATAAGTTGAACCGTCTGAATACAAGAACACAAAATGTTGTAAAGGTTGCAAGTTGTTTAGGGGCAAATTTCTCCTTATCAGCCGTGGCTGCAATAACAGACAACTTGAGAACATCCGAGTTAAGGAGGCTCTCGTCCATAGAACAAATGCCGCCTCTAACAGAGGATGACGATGAGGATGACAATACAACGTCGTCCCTTGGTAGTTCGCTGCATGAATTGCAGGGAGAGGGTTTATGGGAAGTTGAGTCTGAGGATGCAGACATCTGTCACTTTGGGCATGATAAGATCCAAACAGCTGCCTTTGAACTCATTCCTATTTCAAGACGAGATACTTTTCGAGGGAAGATCGGAAGCATACTATTGGAGAAGCTAGATGACGATGCTCTCGAGGCTAATCTCTTTGAAGTAGTTAGTTTGCTAAATTGTGCAATGAATACCTTATCTGATGATAAAGAAGAACGTAAGAAGTTGGCAAAACTGAATCTCCGAGCTGGCATGAAGGTAAGATATTGTTGTCCCATTACTGTTGTATGTAACCTTTATATTGCGCTCTTCTCAACATGCACTTATCTTACGATATACTAAAGGCATCAGAAAACACAGCATTCGACTTAGCCGCTGTATATTTCAAAGCTGGTAGGGAGCTCCTTGGTTCATGCGGTTGGGGTTTAGATCAACAGACCATGATCAAACTGTGTAGCGAAGGTGCTAACTCTTCCTTGTTATCTGGTGACTTGATTACGATGAACAATCTCATTGAGGAAGTTCTATATCAAGACATACCTGTAGCAGACAAGTTCAAGGTCTCTGTGGTTAAAGTTATTGCTGCTTATGGAGCTGGAAAGTTCAACGAGGCGATGAATGTTGCATTTGACTTTAGAAGGCAACTTGGGCTGCCAACAATCAAGAACAAACCTGCCCATACATTCACTATTATCAGGGAGTTTGTGAAAACTAACCATGCTATAGGTAAAAGAACGGCTGAGGAGATTGCCAGCATGCCCCCTGTGACAGATGACCGTATTATTATGGGTCAAAGGATGCTTGAGTTATGTGCTGGTTCATGCTACCAAGTCCAGCCAACTATCTTCCCCTTGATCTGTTGTCTTTTAGCAAGGACAAGTCTCAAATATGGTCTTGATAAAACTTCATCGTCTGCCTTTGGGGGGTTTGGTATCATTCTTGTCGCTTTTGGAAAAGTACAAGAAGCTAAAAAGATGGTTCAGGTGGTTGAACAGATTGTCGCCAAGCCTGGTATGGATCGTGGAAAGGCAAGAGGTGTTGTCAGTTGTGAGGGGATGATAAGTAAGTTTTTGTTTGTTTACTGTTTTGAATACTACAGTATTGATATCCAAGTATATGCCAATACACTAACAAACAACTTCATTTGCACCAACATAGATCATTGGACAATGCCTCTACAAGGGACGCTGGCACCGTTATTGGATGGATATCTTGCAGGTCTTAAAAGTGGAGATGTTGAAAGTGCTGGGAATAATCTTATTCACCGTGTGTGTAATCTGTTCTACACTGGACGGCAGCTTGAGGGCGTTGAGCATGAGTATACAACAATCATAGAAGGCCTCGGTCAGCTTAACCAGACCCAAGCCAAGCTATTTTGCGAAACGTACCTTTATGTGGTGAAGAAGCTGCGTGGTACCGATATTATCGAGAATGAGTTTGATATGAATGGCAAACTAAAAGTGGCTGCTGAAACAAATAATGTCACACTTGCTGCTGTTACAAACATGGCACTGGTAGAGGCTAGTGTGCAGTTTCAAGAATGGGAAGAGGCTATTAGACTACTTGCCCAAACCGGTGACTTAAGAAAGGTGTTTGTGGCCGAGTTTATCAACATTCGATTTACATTCTTCGAAGGTCTAATATCAATACAAGCAGCTCGGGCTGCAACAACACGACGTGAGAAACGTAAATGGAAGAAGAGGGCTGCCAAATCTACAAAGATTATTCGTGGATTGGTAAAGAAGGGGAACCCAAATGTTGTGCACTATCTAGATCTTCTCGAGGCGGAGCTTGCTGTATTGGACGGGAAGAATGATAAGGCAGAAGAAAAGTACAAACTTGCCGTGACAGTTTCTGCAACTAATGGTCTTGTCCAGGATAAAGCACTCTCTCACGAATTGGCAAGTGCTTACTTTGGTAGTATAGGTGATAACTATTGGAGAGACTACCATCTTGGAAAGTGTAAAGAGTGTTATACTGAATGGGGAGCAACTGCCAAGGCAAATAGTATACAGATTTAGGAGGTTGACAAGAAGCTTTATAGCATGGATCTATCTGCAGACGCAGAAATAGTATACAGATAACTAAACGTATGCATACCATAGATTTAGATACTTGACATTTGTGATATGGCATTAGTAGGGGAAGTGTTGATTTTATCATCCCTTTCTCAATCTATGTAGCGACCTGAGTACCACTAGTTGAATGACGTCAGATCTCACTTTCTCAAACATAAACCACCCTCAAATAATAACGGCTCGGAGGCTTAAAATACTTACCATTATAAGATGAGAACAGCCACTATCCTTCTATTATCAGCATCAGCGGCCTATGGGTTTGCTCCAGCCACTGTTAGGGCTCCTGTAAGTTTATTTTGATCTATGTTATCAGGTCCATTGACGATGAAGTAAAAAAAGTGACAGTTTTTGCGTAGTTGATGGTGCATCACCCTCTCAGTACCAGTAGGCTTGGAGCTCCTATACATACAAGGCAATAGTTCTATGTGATTGCATAATGTGATAATAGTATCGATGTTAACGAAGAGATACTATCTATCATATCAATGTATCGAATTAATTCTCACATGACACTTCTTTGTTTTGCAATTATATCACTTTTTCGACAATAGGCCCTACACAATGCCATCAGTGCACAACCTACCTCATTTGCCCTATCGGCCAAGAGGTCATCCGTCTCATTGAATATGGCCGCATCATCATCTGCTATGAGAATGGTAAGATATTATGTATTGACATGTAATGTATTTTTTTTGTGCACATGATATATGTCATTTTTCTCATATACTTCGCAAAAAACAATACTAAACAACTATACCAATACTAAATCAACAACACAATAAAAACCAAAACAATAAAACAGAGTGATGAAGCCGCCGAAGAAGATAACGGTCTAATCTCCGCAACAGGTGATGGTAAAACATTCGCATCTAAATTATTCAATGCCTACACCAAGGGTGCCAACATTGCAACAACGTTATTCCCCTTATGGACAGTACTCTTCACAGCCATTGCCCTTAAAAAGCCATCAACATTTGATTTCTTTACTACTGAATACTTTACTGCCGCATTAGCCGCATTAATGCTTAGTATGGGTATTACATTAACACCCGCTGACTTTGTCGAGGTTACAAAAGAACCATCAAGTGTATTAATGCAATTTACATTATGTTATGCAATGATGCCAACATTGGCATTTGGATTAGGAAAGTTATTCGGATTAGAGGCCGGATTATTAGCCGGTATGGTATTAGTTGGTAGTATTAATGGTGGACAGGCTAGTAATTTATGTACGTATATTGCCAAGGGTAATGTCGCATTGAGTGTTTTGATGACCACGGCTACTACTGTTGGTGCTATTTTAATGACTCCCTTCTTGTGTAAGACTATTTTGGGTGCTGTTGTTCCCGTTGATGCTGCTGGCATTGCCAAGTCTACCATTCAGGTGAGTTGTGTAGTACACTGTTTTTGTTGTTTGGGTGTTGGTCTAAATCTTTGATATGAATCAATTCAATACGACCTTGTCCTCTAACTTTCAACTGTCTATATATTATTAGGTTGTTCTTGCTCCCATTGCTGTTGGTATGACAGCAAACAAGTTCTTCCCAAAGGTAGTTAAGGCCATCCTTCCCTTTGCTCCCGTTGTTGGTGTCGTTTCTACCTGTCTACTTGTTGCTAGTGCCGTGGCACAGGTTGCTCCTCAGATTATGAATGCCGGTGTTGGATTACAGGTAAGCATCATATATCACTACATTATTGGTTATTTCTTTAATTTGTCGTATATCTAATGCAAATCATATTTCCCCTTTGAATAGATTCCCGTCCTTCTCCTCCATCTTATTGGTGGTATGGTTGGATATTGGTTACCTAAATTAACCGGCTTTGGTGAAATCAAATCCCGCACCATGGCTATTGAAACATCAATGAAGTCATCTGCATTCGGTTTCTTACTGGCCAAGCTTCACTTTGGTGATTACATTGCTCGTGTCCCATCGGCTGTTAGTGTTGTTTGGATGGCACTAACTGGAAGTATGTTAGCTGTTATTTGGAGGTACATTCCTGTTAAGGACGAGTAAACTCATTGTGGTGTGATTTTGATGGGAAAAGAAGAAGTTTTGGACAAGAATAGAGACGATAATACAACAATACAGACGTTGGACGTCAATGCTAGGCTAAAGAGTTAGAGATCTTAATGAAGAAAGTTTTGCAAGCAATATAATGCAAAATGCTAATTATTAAATGACAGTTCAAATACACTTCTAAGCATCACTGCTTGTGTCAATCTAAACTTCTTTTTAATATAATACTTATGATATATAACTTCTAGGTACA
>Ga0075439_10867_pt1 | contig 11074 bp, 8 predicted proteins | sample MintriSingleCell_FD_74264 | JGI IMG/M metagenome (GOLD analysis project Ga0075439, IMG submission 74264) | Marine eukaryotic communities from Monterey Bay, USA to study complex ecological interactions - Minidiscus trioculatus JGI Plate_4_G5... | ecosystem: Environmental > Aquatic > Marine >... | reverse complement strand
CCATGGTTGATATTTTATGTGAGGAATGGTTGTGTTTGTGTTTTATGTGTTGGTTGTTGGTTGTCAACGTGGTGCTTCAGAGAAGAATGGCTTCATCAATGGCAAATGAGACAGTGAGAGGCACGCACGTTATGCTACTTCAATGAGATAAGACAGTGCAAAATGCCAATTCTATTCTAGCCGTCTGCACCTCAGATCCAACTTCAAGTACGTAGGGGATCTATCCAAAGTCATTTTTCATTTTGTTATCTCTAAAGGATGTATCCTGTATCCAACCCCTCACCGTGCAGTAAGGTACTTAGTAGTATGTACCTGTTCGCCTCTGAGAGTGCTATACAATCAAGCAATAAAGTAACATTAGAGCCAGAGTAGAGGAGATTTCAATTTCAAATCAAGGGGTGGTAACAGGATAATGACTGGTGGTGGTACTAAAAGCCAATACATCATGACGGCTGCGGTAGTAATCGCCATGACATTGACATTTTTATCTTTCTACAACTTGTACTACAACTTTGCAGTGTTTATGGAAATGGAAATGTAAGAATAGCATATACCTAAATCCATCTTCTTACCATTGCAATTACTTACATACAAACTCACACCAACTTGTCACAACTTCTTTATCCATGTCATCTCTTAAGTGTACAATTGTATTTGCAAATGCAGGGTATGTCATCCAATGAAATTATATCAAACTCAAGAGACGAAGACGGTGACAATAGTTGTTTCGAGGACATCAATCAGATACTTTCTATGGATACTTGCTTCGATTTTCACGATAATATTTGGGATAGACTAAGCAGTGGTCGTCATAACTTACATCCTTCTTTTTGGGAAAGTGATAACATAGCAACATGCATCAATGAAGATTATGAGCTCATTGGATTGACACATGGAGTACATATACTTGTTGGGGCACAGCCAATAGTATTAGGGAGATGTCCAACAATTGCAGTTGATACAATTCCTGGATTGTTTGATAAACAAGTCACATTGGTACCTAGTTCTGGGTTTCTGTCTGAGAATCAAAAGAAGAGGTTCTTAAACTTTCACAATCAAATGACTCTTGCACAATTTCGTGAAGCAGTGGAAAATGCAAGGATTAGTACTAGAGAAACATCTTCTTCGTATAACTTTATGAGCAACAATTGTGCGACGTTTCCTCTGGATATCTTGTCGTGGCTTGGAATTGACTTTAAAGGAGTACATCGAGAGGCAGTGACAACTCTTGTTCTCAAGGGGCTCATGTCGTCAAAGGAAACGACCGATAAGGTTATGAGTGTCGTCCGGTGAGTAGGGGAATTCTGTCGATTATCTTACAGTGATATGTATTATTGTATACCATAAACTTAACTCTCCCCCCATACATAGAGAAAGACTACGAGGAAAGATTGGAGGAACGGTCTGGGAAACCGGGTTATATCACTCTATATCGACGAACACACAAGTTAGGTGACATAAAGGACAATACATACACTTACAATTTCAAACTTTTCTCATAATGATGTAACAGTGGTGATAAAAGTTTGCAAGTTATATCTATTCAATTCACAAGAGTGTACCTCAATTGTAGATTAACATTGTAAAATACACTTCGATGATCCTACTAGAATATGACATCTTGCAACTCCAATTTCGATGTCCTGGTTACGTTTGAGTATGCAACTCGTCGATATCTGTCTACAAGCTACTGTTAAGGAGAAAAATGGAATCTTATTAGATAAGTGCTGAATGACAAATTGATGGACACATTAAAGGCTTGAAGAATGTCTCAGATTGCAGTTAAAAAGTATTGTTTATGCCCTCACAGAGATCGGGATATATGAGCAAAGCCGTAGCTTGCAATTCGTCACTGACAAGGCCTCGTCCCGACATTAACAAAAGACTACAGTTCTCACCTAAAAAGTAGGACATATTCCTGGCCATCTACCCTCCTTTGAAGCATAAGCATCTAGTTGTTTTTTGGAGAGGTAGAGAGGGTAGAGGGACTTGCCCCCATCAACGGGTAGAAATTGGGAAGTGACATATACCGTTCATTTATCGTGACTCTTCTTATCTTCCTTATCACCGTCCACACTCATCTCTTCTTTACCACCCTTTTGCTTTAAATTCTCAGCATTCTTCTCCTGAACATAATCATCTAATAATTCTTTCGCTCTGTATATCTTACTTTGTAAATAGAAAGAGCCACCCTTGTCAACCGCATTTGCCTCGAAGTAACGATCATACTGCTTCTGTATAGCCTCGGCTGTAGCTTCCCCTTCCGTTAAATTTAATACCATTAATGCCTCATCTTTTGCCATACGTGATTTACCTAAGAATGAGGCACCTTTTCGTGCTGCTTCGTGTGCAGCCTTGTCGGCACCTGACTTTTTGGCATTGTTGAGTGCTTGTGCATATGCTGCTGGTAGTGCCCTGGCTAATACTGCTATACCGGCTACTACACCTTGTGCTATTATTTTACCCAGTGGTCCTAGTGCCATTTGTTTTTATTTGTTATATTATTGATGATAGGTGTGGTGTGTGTATGTGTTTGGTTGGATGTGGGAGTGTGATTCTATTGCAAAAGTAAAAAAGGATGTAGAAATTGAGATGTTAACTCAAAATATAACACAATATAACAAGTGTATGGTAAGGCGTCAGGGTTAAAAAGCTCGATATTGTTGACTCGTCAACGACAATAACATTGTCTAAGTCCCTCAGAATAATATCCTCATCTCTCGCCTCAAAAAGAGCACATCATAATATTCATATATTATGTACAAACAAAACATAAGATATGATTCTCCGCCTCCGATGAGCCTCCACTTACCAATATAATTACAGTAATTATACTAGATTACTCTATTGGCGTGATATCGATTCTATTTCCTCATTGGTTGATTATTCTAATAATCTAGTATGGGTAATAAATAGGCCGAATCACCGATTAGTTGGTATGTAGATAGTTGGTTGGCTGTCATTTAAACTCTCATAAAAGGATACCTTCGTAGGATTGCGACAACTGCGTGCATGCTACAATGATGATAAGTACCTATGATTTATGTTGACAATATTGCAAGCAACTAGCCCTACGTCTCCTACTATTGGTGAATGGTCTGGCATATTATATAATAGAGGAGTGTTCAGTGGGTTTATGATAAACAATAATAACGGCGAGCACACTCTTACTATTACTATTATCTTTTGCAGTAGGTAGTTAGTAGAGAACATAAATAATTAATAGCACACACACGATGCATGATAGTAAACAAACCACACCCCTACTCCAAGATTATTCAGATAATAAAGGACTCGATAGTGGTGTATCTGCAAAAGAAACAGATGTGCAACCACCCTCTGGTGACAACGACAAAGATCATTCATTGAAAATCTCAGATGATACGAATATTATTTCTCAGCAACACCTTCTTAGACACGGAGTAAAATCAAGATTTCTAATACAGGAGTCTGATAGATTCATTGCATTTACTGATGCTGGTGAGTAGTTTTATGCCGGCTATATGAATATTTATTTGCACTCTTGCACTATGTTGATATACTTTGATATGTGTGGTTGCACAACTTCCTTATTAACAGTTTCAGTTTGCATCTGAAATATACACATAGTGGTCGCTGTTGCAGTGACTTTATTGATACTGCCTTTGTCAGATGGAGCATCAGCAGTAGGATCAGAAGAGTCAGGTAAGAAGCTGTGTTGTATCCATGCGTATACTGTTGATAGACTCTGATCTTATTAAACTCTATCAGAAATCACAACGGCGCACGAGTTCTTCTCTGTAAATGGTGATAAGCTTGGATCATTTTTTCTATCATTCTGGATGATTGTAAGACTTTGGAGTGTACATCACAGCATGTTTGGATATGTGGGTAACGTTACACATAGATTGATGACGCTGAACTTCTGCTGGCTTGCTGGAATCGTCTTTTTCCCTATCACTGCAAGTTTGGTGAAAGAAACGAGTGATAAGACTGGTGTAGGAGTGTACTACGGGATTCTGCTTATTATTGCATTCCTCAATCTTCTCATGTGTCTAGCAATCAGAATAGACGATAATACTTGGAGAGGAGATCGACCTCCGGGGCTTCTTTGGGTAGCAAGAAATGTTGTTGGAAATGTTCTACATGTAGTGGCTTTGGTTCTGGCTCTTTTGAAACCAGAGGTAGATATCTGGGCCACCCTTCTCATACTTGGCATCATTCCAGTGATGTTTATCGTACAAAAAGTGAAGCCTGGCTGGGAGTATTGAATGGTGGTATTGGAGTTCAGCAAGTGTGTCTTTATGTTTAAGCTTTACTCTTGTACACTTCAGATCACAAGTCCGCACTAAACTGCCCTCGGCAATGATGGGACATTATAAGTACCCTAGTCTATGGTTGAGGTGTTGCCGCATCACAAGATGATATAACAAAGAGTAGTGGCCAGTGCCAGTGGCTAGTTTGGAGGTGAAAGTGAAAGTGAAAGCTCATAAATATACTGAAACTGAAACATATCGCCTGTTACTTAGCTCAGCATTGAATTAGAATAAACAGAAAGCTGTATAACCTTTCTATCTGAGCACTATGTACAACAACTAACTTAACCATGTCCTCTTCCCTCGTGATTGCTTGGCAGAGGCTGTATTACCATCTACACTCTCATAAAAGATACCGCCATTAGTGACCGCCACATAGTGAATTTTTAGTAAAGCGGCCTCCTAGGTATTGCAATTTGCAATCATTGATGATGGTATCACTAATACTACCCCTATCGATTACTCTTTTACTACTAATTCATGATGCTGTATTCTCAAAAGTCTCCGCATCTCCCGTTCCAATTCAATGTAAATCAGCATTTCTTGGTATCAACCCAAACCCAATGCTTCAAAAATTAATAACAATATCACCATCTCAAATCAATGATGGATATTGTGACTGTCCACTAGATGGTATAGATGAACCAAATACCTCGGCTTGTTCAGGATCAATCGATGGTGGATGGGCGGGTGTTTCATCCAAGTATAAATCTACAGATGAGAAGGCTGCTCAAATATCGAGTTACTTCGTTTGTCATCAACAGCCTAATTTGAAATTACCATTAAGTAGAGTCAATGATGGTATATGTGATTGTTGTGATGGTTCCGATGAAGTACCATCTACTACTACAACATCAACTTCTTCTACAATTACAAATAAATGTCCAGATAATTGTGATGTAGTACTAGCAGCTGAAAGAGAAGCAAGACAAAAAGTTATTAATGATTATAACATTGGTTCACAGAAACGATTAGATTCTATATCTCAATATAAACAATGGTACGCTGATAGCGAAAGTAAGGTAGAACAAATGAAAAATGTTGAATTAAACACAATGGAACGAGAATATCATGATACAATTAAAAAGATTAAGGATTCAAAGTATGCATTGGCAATTAATTGGATGACTACAATTGATACAACTGTGAATCAAAATATCTTTATTAAGGAATTATTTAGTATTGATGAATATGATTCATCCAACTTATCATCATTTATTATTGGATTGTGTAAGATATCGGGAGAATTATCGAATGAGAATGTTGCGAATGATAGATGTGTCGCATTTGATCGAGCTAGTTTGGACATCGGTTATCTGTGGGAATATGGAAGCAGTGATGATGAAGAGTTGCCAAATTATACCACAGTTGGTGATGATATTCCTGATTTGATTGCATATACTGAAAAGATCATATTGAGATTGGATGGTAAGGATACTGTCAAGGATAGAGTGAAGAGTAATAACAAGAAGGTTGATAAACGTCCAGCAGATCCTCTGCTAGATTCAAGTGGAGATGACCCATATGGAGATGATTGGCATGATGAACATGATTATCATTATGATGATGACTATGTCGAGAGAGATGATGAATTTGATGAATATAATGAGGAAAGTGTTGAAGATGAGGGTGATGCGACGGAGGAGAAAGATGAAGAAGAAGATACTGAAGGGTGTGATATGATCTGTCCAATGGACGTTCATGAATGTCCCGATGGAAAATTCAAGTCACGAGATCCATGTAATGATTGTGACTTTGAACAGTGTGAGGGGGGAGATGACAAGCAATTGTCAGCTAATGAAAGATTGCTAAAGTCTTTACTAGATGATGTTCCTTTGGATCGATCATTGTTCAAGAAACAAAGTGATATGCTACTCAAGAAAATCTCTGTATTTGAAGAAGAAGCCAAGGAAGCTGCAGAAGAAGCGGCAGAGAGTGCTGCCGAGGCAGACGGTGAAGGAGACAATGGAGATGACGAATCTTCAAAAGGAGCAGAGGATATCACAGAAGAAGAGGAAGCAAGTAGTAATGAGGTTGACCCAATGGCTTACCGAATGGTAAAGACTAGTATTAAAAAGCATCTAGCGAACATATATCGGGGAGAAACGGCTGCTAGATCCACGGCTAGGTTTATTGCATCAATGATTGATAGGGAAGGTGACCAAGCTCTTCAAATTGCCTTGCGGCAGTTGGCAATCATGACAATATATCACAGTTGTGTATCGGTTGAAGATTTAGCTGAGCTCATCTTCTCGACTGCTAAAAGCTTACGCTCAGCTGCAGACGACTCACCCTGTCCGACATCTTGGGATGCAATGTGCTCTCCTAGCACCAAACAGAGTGAATATCCACCATCATTTATTGTAGAAGCGGCACAGCGTAGATGTAAGCAGCGATCAACATCTGGAGTTTGTCCACTGGTAGCACAAGTAGACAATGAGGTTGACATTCCAGCCTCGATTTCTGATGGTTACTACAACTACTACGCCCCTCAAACATGTAATTCTGACGATGGCATGACTAAACACTTTACCAGTATAGACTCTTTGCATCAAAAGCCAACAGAGATTAAGGATCTAAACAAGCAAAAAGATGATATTGATAGAAAGAAGAAATCTTTGACAAAGAAAATTGAAGATTTAGAGCGTGATCTTGTCGGTGGAGAAGGTGGTAACAGTAAGTATGGCGTTGGTGGTGAGCTCTACAGTATGCGTGATACTTGTTTCAAGGTAGAGTCTGGCAAGTACGAATATGAAACGTGTATATTTGGCAAGGCTACTCAACGAGACATCGGTCAAACATCCGGCGGTACAAATCTCGGTAATTATGAAAAGATAGAGTTTGAGAATGGCGTTCGTACTTTGAAGTGGGGAGGAGGCACAAAATGTTGGAATGGTCCTGTTCGAAGTGCCGAGGTTGAGGTCACCTGTGGAGCTGAGACAAAGTTACTTACAGCAAATGAGCCTGATACATGTCGCTATGTGTTTACCATGGAGAGTCCAATCGGATGTGATGATACCTTCAAGAAAACACATGTAAATACTATATAATAGACTAGCTATTAGACAACTAAATATATTCATTCTAGGTAAAATGTATACTATTCAATGTATGCAACTCATGATAGAGTCGGAGATACTCTTGTCATCACTCCGAATGGCGACCTTCAACATGGTACCATTCTTATTGGTCGTTAATTGAGCTCTTGCTAGCACCTCATGTCCTCCAACAAACTTCCCACTTAGATGAAGCATGTGCGGTTTGTTATCAGACTTGGGAGGCTGCCCAGTGCCGTCGCATGCAACCATTCCCAGTAGTTTTATGACGGACGACACTGCTTCTTTCATCGACTTCAGTTGCAATGTGAACTTTCCTAGTGCCTCATTTTGATCACTTGTACCATTCCAAGATGCACGAAAGTCAGGAACAGCCACCTTGGCCATAAAATCTGATGTTGACAACTCCAATTCTTCAAGAGGATATTCTTCATCCAATGCATCACTCTCATCTTCGCCAGAATTAGGATCGACTTGGATGACACCGAAGTGAAGGGCACATTCAAAGTTGCAGGGTGTCAATGGTTCATCAGGGTTACGTGTAACAACTGTAAAGGCATTAGCAGTCTCGCCATACTTGATACTTTCAGCAGCCACCTCACCGGCAACCTCAAAGCACTGACTATCACCCTCAATTGCAACAGTACAGTTCACAAGACGCTGATCTTCGACTGTATTTTGAATAATAAACTGTAATATGATATGCTCTGGCATAACATGCTTGATACAGCGAACGACATACTCTGTCTCCTCCTCGGAAAGCTCTGTTGGAGCCGATGAACGGAATATACGTCCAAAAGATGCCAGCTCTGGAATGGCGTAAACAGCTGCAGCTGGATCGTGAATCTTAGTCTCTGTCAACTTATTACCAAGGCTCAACAAATTATTGCCATCTATATTCCCATTATCTTCCTGTGAATCTTCTATTACGGGAAGAGAACTGAATGTCAGTTGTTCATCTCTTTCCATTAGACCCGGTGTAGAGGTATATGCTTGAATAGACTTTTCCAAGCTTTTGAAATTCATTGGCATTTGTTGTAAGAACACTAATGCAGCAACATCTCCCTCGACTGGTTCATCTACAACCTCATTGTATTCTTCTAGATCTGGAGCAATATATGGATTCAGTTCCATTGCCTTCTTCAACACACTAACCGCAATAGATGCTCGATCTCTAACTTCGTCATCCTCATCATTTAGACTGTGTTTAAGCAGTCCAAAGATAGATGACCTCAAACTAGGACAATGAGCAGCAAATTTTGAAAGTACTGATATAGCCGATGATCTAACTGTTGCGTTCTCCAATATGACTCTGTTATAAATGAAGGGTATGTATCTCGCCGGAGATCTAGTCTTCGGTCCAATTTGAGCTATGATATGCATTGTGTGTGTTGACAGTGTGCTGAATTCACAGTCATCTATAAAATCGCACAAAATGAGGAGACTGCTTTCGGCTGTTTCTGGTGCTTTCCGTATGAGAGATACAATGGAGTTGACAATAGAGAGCTTAAAATCAAAGCCACCTTCCTCTCTCAATACAATTGATAGGAACCCGACGATAGCTCTATGTTTTGATGGATAGAGTAAACATATATGTTCTAAACTGTCCAAAATTGAAATCTTCTGCTCGTCTTCAATTGATGACATCAACGAAGGTAAAATCCCTAGTACCTTGTCGATTGTAGCTTCATTCCCTGACTTCAGTAACGTCGACACTGCAAGAGTTGCAATCTGTTTGTTCTCGTCAGCGACGCATGCTTCTAACCCCTCATTACACAAAGCCACTGCTCGTGGTTTATCAACAGTGCTAAGTGTTTTAATTGCAGCATATCGTATAGTTGGTTTCTCCGAGATTAACATACCTCGAAAACATTCCATTGAGCGAGATAATTCGTGTGTTCCAATATTGGGTATTAGGCATATTATCCTTGCCGATTCATATGAGATCATGTTATCCGGATGCTCTAAAGATGATTCGAGAAATTCAAAGCACAGCTTACTGAGTGATGAAATACTTCTAATATCTCCTCCACTGTTACCATAATTAGCAACTTCCTCAATCAACAATTTCCCAGCAAGACGAATCACAATCACAATAGCCAAGGGAGATCGGATATTACTACCAGCATAACCACTAAATTGCTGTAATAACTTTGCCAATCCTAATCTATCATGACTCTTCATTTGATATAACAATCTCATGGCATTTGCTTGAACCATATCATATTCACTCTTCCCTTTACTCCGTTGTATTAACATCTCTTGAACTTCACCCACCCACTTTCTCACAATGGTAGCATTCTCGGTCGATTGTGAGAATAAATGAGAAGCTGAAACCAACGCCGAATTAGAAACATAATAATCATTGTCTAATATAGCCTGCTTAATATATCGTTCAATACTACCCAAAAAGGATGAATCAATAATGTGTACCAATACTCTAATTGCATTAGCTCGATACAATCCCACATCACATGTCATATCTTTTGTTAAACAGGATGTAACGATAATAACATCAGAAGGATCACATAATGGTTGTATCTCCTTGATGAATAGATATACCAATCGTCGTAAACTGGCATCCTCAACATCAACAAATAATTTGGTACTTGCAAAGAAGAGATCTGTGGCTTCTGTTAATGTCAGCTGATTGGATGGATTCTTGGCATCATTTTGGAGGTATAGTAGCTGTGCTAATATACGGCAGCATTTGCGAGGGTTTTCGCGTACAGCGGTAGTATCATGGAAACAACGTGCATCCTGTAGAACTTTTGCTTTCTCAAGGTGTTCTATTTATATTGGAGAGAGTCATTGCACATATAATACATCAGTCATTGCAAACACAGTCGATAAATTATTAGGATCAATACTTACCATAGGGATGTTCAAGTACTTCATCTTCATCATCCTGATCCTTTCCTGGATCAGGAGCAACAATGTCTCCAATCTCCTTAAAGAATTGATCTACTGCAGCCTCCATTTGGTATTATCAAGTATAAAAGTTTAAGTTAGGCGGGGTCTCTCTGAGATATGATTTTTTGCGAAGTTCAGTTTACGCTACACTCAAGAGATTTAATATCGCGTAACCTGAAACCAGCGGTATATGATAAATCAATAAATGTATTTAAGGTGATAGGGGTGGATAGTATTTGAGTGTATTGTTGTGATAAGGGCTGCATGGTATGTCAAGTAAGATTTGTTTACCATATATTAAATTTTTTAATGATCCCCGTTTGATCGCGGGAGAAAAAGGATACCAATTTTTTTGGATCGATGCTAGCTCTCTGGATCAATAATGCTGTTAGCATGTAAGATAGTGTTATGATATCTGTTATGTCATATCTATCCTATGGATTGTTGAACGATATGAAACATATCATGATTACAGGTAGACAGTGTAAATTCCAAATTATATTGTTCATTTTCTATATAAAGTTTGCGTTTGGTGGGTTCATGATTACATCATCATTTGCAACACAACAATACACATCAACTTCACATACTAAACTATATGCAGATAAAGATGATAATAATAGCTGTACAATTGGTACAAGTAAACTCACAACTAAATCAGGAAAACAAGTTTGCAGATATGCTCTTGGAGGAGCGGCTAGATCAACTCAACCCAAATCACTGCCGAGGCTGGATCAAAGGATATTGAGTCACGAATAACACAATTGTTGCTCCTGATCCAGGAAAGGATCAGGATGATGAAGATGAAGT
>Ga0075439_11923_pt1 | contig 11085 bp, 10 predicted proteins | sample MintriSingleCell_FD_74264 | JGI IMG/M metagenome (GOLD analysis project Ga0075439, IMG submission 74264) | Marine eukaryotic communities from Monterey Bay, USA to study complex ecological interactions - Minidiscus trioculatus JGI Plate_4_G5... | ecosystem: Environmental > Aquatic > Marine >... | reverse complement strand
ATTAAAGCACCCGGTATGGAAAGATCAACACTCGTAGACATAGAAGCTGCTTGTTCTTCTTGATTAGGGGCGGTCTTCTTCTTTGAGTCATCATCATAACCAGAGCTTGATACTTTCGAACCTAATGCATCGATATCATCATTAGAGTCTTCTGTACTAGATGAACTGCTTGTACATGAGAGAGTATCGAGAGTATCATCTCCAACATTCTCCCCATCACTTCTTACTCGCTCTTCCAATGCAGATTCAACTCGAAGTCTTTGGTTGTACATGTACTTGCTGAGTATATCCTCAACCTTGGCTGTGTAATAACTTGTTATAGCAAGCCTACTACGTTGTGGTCGAATCTTGATATTGAGGAACATTCTACGTCTCATGTTCTTGATTCTCCTCTTGGACTTGATATTGGAAGCCCCAATAAAAGCAACAATATAACAAAGACCTGTCGTTAACGTAGCTGGATGTACAGGTCTTCTATAATGTTGCGATTGAACTTGCTCAACACGGTCAACTGAAGTCTCAGCAGCTATTCCATTTACCGCGAGAAAATCATGGGCTGCCTTCACTGGATCAAACTTATCAGAAGGTGTTTCGTCTTCATCTTCTCTCTCCTTTGTCACCATCAATTCTAATTCCACGGCCTCCCGCTTTGCAATTGCTATAAACTCATTCAAAACACCCCAATCAGCATCAGTTTCATCAAAGCGAATCTCCTCACGCCTGGACTCTTCATATCTAACCATAGGAGCCGGATGTACAGCTTTTTTTTTCTGGTACATCTTCCTGTATAAACGCCTCTTGAACTTGAGTGATCTTCTTGTGCTCGAGTTAGTAGGTTGATTGAGAGATGACTCACGACCTACACCTGGGGACGCTTTGTTCTTGTAGTGATTAATAACTTTCTGCTTGGCAACTTTAGCTTTTCTGCGGTAGTTATGTGTACGAGGTGTACTCTTTACAGGATTATGGATGACCACATACTTTTGATTGCGTTTGCCAAGTCGATAACACTTACTTGGAGGTGATGAACTGGGCGAAGATTTCATACCAATGATAGCAAGTCTGGCTTGTTCTCTCCTTTCCTCTTCTCGTTGTATCATCTCTTCTCTTGCCTTCTTCTTCTCAGCTCGAGCACGTCTTGACCGCTTAGATTCACCTGGACGGTTCCGTCTGATTGGTGTCGGGTGCTTCAGATCATACCAAACTTTGGCCTTGGCGTCTTCTTCATTCAATCTGTGAGATATGAGAACCAAGTAAAGATAAACTTTGTTTGTGAGAAGATTGAATACAAGAAGAATGATAGATGTACAAACCAACCTTACCCAATATTATACTGTTTCTTGTAAGCCTTTGCTTGATCATTTGTTATTCGACCACCATTTAGAAGCTTCTCCAACCCACTGGCGTACTTCTTGATGTTATTGGACTTGGCAGTCTTCTGAAGATACCCATGTATCCTTTCAATCGAGCTGCACAGATCATTATAATCTTCTCTACTCATTAACCCCTTCTTGTTGAATGAACTAGTAAGTCTATCCACTTCTTCGTCCGACCACTTCAGTCCAAAATGTAGAGACTTGTTCACACCAGTGAAGCGAGGTACAGGTACGGGTAAAGTAGTAGATGTCGTCTCTTTGACTTTACATTGATTATTGCGTGCAATGGTCTCATTGGACAACAGAGATGATGCTTGATTGGATAGCTGGCCTACCACACTATCAACAATCTCATCTAATACAACCTTGACTACTGGTGTAGGGTCAAAAGAAGATGATACACCCTCCAAATTCTTATTTGCTTCCTTTCTTTGATTATCAATGGGATAGCACATGTCTTCTTGGTGTTCCTGTGATTGTTGCAATTGGGACAACTCGTTGCGAAGCATATCATTTGAGCCTGTTCCGACAAGAAAACGTATTTGCTCCTCTGTTGGTTCTTCGCCACCAATCCAACATACCTCTTCTGTTGAAGCAGCCACTTCTCACGTTTTGTAACGGCAGTGGTTAACTTCATCTCAGATTTAAATGTATTAAGCGAACGTAACCTGGTTGCACTGAACGGGAGTTTATACGGCGACAAGGTGTCAGCAACTTTTCCCTCACCGTCAACTAGATTTTGTTTGGCATCGTCATCGTTTGAGGATTGTGTAATCAAATTATTCATCTTCGCTGAAGATTCTTCAGTAGGAGAGCTATTGTTTGGTGTTGGTTTGCTTTGTTTGCAATCAATGCTACAACTCTACTCTTACACCATTCCCAAGATTATAGAATAGGATTTGAAGTTGACGCTGCAAAGGCTGAATAAGTACAGATATCATTTAGTCTCTATAAATAAGTGTTTTGCAAAGGCTGAGAAAGCTTAATAAATATAGAGCCTTAACGCTAAAATATTTATTCGAAGTCAACATCATGGTCAATGGACAGCTTCCAATGTTGTTATTTACACTTTGTTAGGAAGAGCGTTACTGAATGAGCGTTAGATTGATATACTTGTGGCTGGTTGAGAAAAGTAATGGTATTAGCATAGAGTTATATATGGGAGTCCTTAGTACGTATATTAACCACCGTTCATCCGCCGATTTTTTTTGTCTCATTCTTGATTCCAGGGTCTGTTCATGGGTTATTTCAACACCTGTACTGAGCAGCTTGGGACTTATAGAGCCCTCACTTGAGCAGTATTCAGGCCCTCACGACGGGATACCATCAAATTTTTGAGGTATCCTTCATCAGTTGAGCTCATAACCCGATTATCAAATCTCCTCCAACTACACTTTACACCAATAGTTGAGTTGTTAAGCCTACTACTAACTAATGAGCCACCACACTTTGTTGGCGGCGGATACATCATGAAATCACCACTTCATTATATTATTAAGCCTTGCTTTACCATATCCCTTCATATTATTAATATTATCGATACATACGACGATTTTATATTGCGTTTCTTTAGATGTTAACCTGTGTATTTGATACCGAAGCCGAGGCTACCGATGCCGACGCTGATACCGACGATGAATATTCATTTAACGACATTTCAGAGGACACTTCCTGTGACGATGAAACTGTATACAGTGAGGTAAAGCCTATACCATTACTAGACAAAGATCTGGTCGAACACCCTGAGGATAGTGTAGTAAAGTTTTGCCGTGGGATGAAAGGCTCATGTGGTACAGCAAGTGATGGATCGTATGACGGTGATCTCTCTGATTCATACGACGGGGATGACGAAGATGGGGAGGATAGTGATTGGGAGGAGGGAGCGGAATTCAATGGAGGGGAAGACAACGATGATAGGAGTGAGAGTGCTGAAAGTTCAAAAGATGACTGGCTTGAGAGGAGGAAGGCAAGGCCATCCTCCGCCAGGAAACGAAGTTTGTTCCAGGTATACCTCAAACAAGATTCAGACGATTCATCCGAAGCTGAACCAATTTCAGTTGCCCCGAAGAAAAAGAGGATGATTATGTACCTGGAGGATGACGAAGATGGGGGGGCATAAATCAGTACAGTGACAGATTGGAATGTAACTTCTTGTTTGATAAATGCTATCATATGGCGGAGATATACGATGTAAAAGATAAATGCAATTGCAAATGCAAGTGCTGAGGCGTACCGAAGTAGTATGACACTCGTCATGGTGCTGCCTACTACGTATGTGACACCATATGTCAAGCATTTAATATATAGCAATGCAAATCGAATGATTGGATAAATGAATCTGAGAACTTGTAACCATGGCTGAGGTCGATAATATACTTGTAGAGTATATACTGCTTCGTCGTACCAGTGGCTGTTACTGTTGTTGTTGTAGCGGCGGTGGCTTTGTTTATATCCCATCTTGTCCGATACTTGGAGTTTTATCCTCTGGTGTATTGTCAATGGTGCATGGTTATAGATTTATGAGATATTATATTATAGAGCATGAATTACAGAGGATTAGAGTAATTTGTTTTTTGCAAAGGCTGAATAAATATAGAGCCTTAACGCAATAAATATAGAGCCTTAACGCTAAAATATTTATTCAGCCCTAACGCTAAATCATCATCCATCCCTTATACATGGAGTCATTTTGTATAACGCTAATTGTTACTATATGTAAATAACAATATTTATTCAGCCTGTATCGAAAGGAAGTAGGATGCCCAACCTTGACCATCATAATATACCTCATACTACTACTACGACTATCTCTCTCTCTCAGCGATGGTATCTCATTTTTTTGTGGTATCTTTTCTGTATGACCACCCGTTCCTCCGCCGAATTCTTATTTTAGCGAGCGTTTATTCTTAAATGCCACGGAGGAGGAGCACAATTTATAACCGTTGGAGTTACCTAGGGTAAACTGAATGTTTTGTTACTAACTCTACTTACTGATGAGGGAGAAAAGGTCTAGAGGTATCATACACTTTAGACTACCGGAATTTTACCCCTCTTTTTGAGAGTGCACCTACTTACTTGTGCCTTCGATCAGCCCTCCTACATACATATTGCCTTTGATTGAGTATATTTCCAGCTCTTCTACTTTGTAGCTGTTGTACCGAGAGTATTTAAGTTATAATTTAGTTATTGCAAAAGATTTTAATTTACAACTATCAATCCCGATAACTGATAATAATCAATAATGTCCGACCACACAGATAAAGAATACGGTGAAGATCTCGATGGATTAGTACCACCATCGGCTGCATTAGATATTGATAAAGGTGAATCATCATGGGAACCACCACCACAATTACCAAGTCATAATAAAAAGACATGTCTCTTCTACCTCGCCACAATTCAAGCATTTCTAATAATTTATCAAACAGAGGTATTACTCGGTACAACATTAGCTATATGTTTAGGTATTGCCTTCTCAACGTCCTACAAGCATAAACATCCAAAGATTAATCCATTCTCGGCTGCGCATATTGGTCATGATTATACAAGTATAACATCCAAATATGATTTAACTTTAGGTTCAATTGATCATTGGTGTTTAAAAGGTGATGATAATAATTGTCGATGTGAAGATCCATTAGAACCAATGAGTAAACGTGGTTCTAAAAAGTGGGATTCGCAACACAAAGAGAATATCAAAGTAGCACAAGCGGCATTGATGAAGATTTTGGCAAGTAATGAAGCAGGAGGTGCTTGGGATAACTATGACGGATATACACCTGATTATGATGATTTATGGCTAGATGGCGGTGATGATGATTGGATTGACGGTGAGGGTGCTAGATTTGATTGGGGTGATGATGATTTTACTTTCAACGCTTGGGCAGATGAAGGTTGGGATGAAGGTGATGATGGGTTTGGTGTACCTATGGAAGCTCCTGCTAGCGGCAGCACTAACGAGCCAAATGGTATTCGTCATCACAATCGACGAAACTTGTTAGATGAATCAGAATATAGTTTAGATGTAGTATTCCTTGGTGATAGTATTACAGAACAAAGACAGGGTACACAAATGGGTAAGCCGGTTGAAGCCTATACTGGCATTAAGGAGATATTTGACAAAACATTTACCAAAGACAAAGGTGGTGACTTTAATGGAATTGCCATGGGTATTGCAGGAGATACTGCTCCAAATCTATTGTGGCGAGTTATGAATGGCGAGATGCCATATGGACTAACACCAAAGGTATGGTGGGTTGGAATTGGCGTGAATGACTTTAGTGCCAAGGGATGTTCAGAAGAAGTTGTGCTATTAGGCATCCTTCGAGTTGTGGAGGAGATTCAAAATAGTCATCCTGATGATATCATTGTAATCAATTCCATCCTTCCTGTTAAGAGAAACTTGGATGGTCTATTAGAGCATATAGGTAAACATCATGAAGATGTAGCTTTGAAGAAGAAGGAGAAGAACTTGCTGGACAGTGAGATGAGTGCAAAGCGAGGGCACATTGACTTTTGGCCTTCAATTGTTTCAATCAATGAAGAACTTTCCAAGTTTGCAACAAAACACAAAGGCGTGAAGTTCTTTAATGCTGACAGCATATTTGTTGAGGAGAGAGATGGCGGCAAGTATATGAAATTGGATCTATTCGCTGATCCTGTACATCCAAACCAAGCGGGTCATAAAAAGTGGAATAGTGCCATTAAGAAACGACTCCATGAGATTTTGAAGGAGTAGACACGACATCGGCTATGGGTGTATGGGTGTATAAACTGCTCTTAATTGTATATGTTTAGAAAGTGAAGTTTTATACCAATATAGTTTCGTCTACTTTTACTTGCACATCTAGGGACCAAATAGTGGTGGTACGTAGCTCAGATATCATATATACAAACAAAGATATACATACACTCAGAAAGACATGGCCCAGTCTGCACAGGCGATATGTTTCGACAAATCAGTAACTCTAGGGAGCAGCATCATTATCATCGTTTGCATTATCATCGCCATCATTATCATCATCGTTATTTGCAACAGGTGGGGCAGGAGGAACAAATCTATGCACTCCGTAGTTGCCAGGTCTACGAAAGTATTGCTCGTGTAAAGACCTCAAAGAAGTGAAGTTACGATTGTAAATATAATCGTATGGACTACTTCGGTTTCCTGCATGCCATTGAGTATTTGTCTTCGGTGCAAAGACTTGATCCAACGCATCCTGCCTACTAAAGTTATCTCTCCCTGCAAGTTTCTCATCAGTCATTAGTGACAGTTCCATTTCAACCAGCGATGTAATTTGCTCTTCTGTCAATCCGGGCACAACTCTCAACTCGCTCGCCATCACTTCTGCTGTAATGCCCACACGACCTGTAAAGTCAATATTTTCCAACGCTAGTGATTGTTCAGGAGTCAATTCTCTAACCAAAGCTTCCATCTTCTCCATATCATACCCTAATCCCTCCATGACATATCTATCCAACTCATCAATACTTTCAATAGGTTTTGTAACTGCATCACTACTCATGCTCTTCTCCATCTCTTTCCTTCGAATTTTATCCTCAAATTCAAGACGTTCTGACATAACCTTTGTCTTGGCCTTTAACTGCTCAATAATCCAATCAACTTCCTCAGGTGTGACACGTTGACTGGGTGGAGTCATATTAAACACCTTCTTATCCATCTCACCCCACTCATCTTGCTGTCCTTCCCACAACTCTTTCTCGGCATCTTCCTCTGCAGCGTCGTAATCAACATCTTCGGAACCATCCTCCAAATCTTCCTCGGCGGCCATGGCAACTTCATATGATGCCCCCTTCTTGGCAGCAAGTGCCGCTTCTTCAGCTGCTGCTCTCATGCGTTCTTGTCGTTCATCACGTTTCTTCTCCTTCTCAGTACGTGTATCCGCTGGTAAATCACGTCCCATACGCTGAGGGAATGCAGTGGGTTTATCATTAAAGAAGGGATTACGTAATCCAACTGGCCGCCCAAGCGATGCACCCGATGTATCCTGTTCCCCATCTTCGCCCGTACTATTCAATGCCCCACCCAATCCATCACTTGCATTAGGTAAATCACTTTCAAATATAAAGAATCTTCGTGGATCACGCTTGAGTATTTCAATACCCTCTCTTTCCTGTGCCTCATAATCTGCCAAGTAGTCTAACTTGGGAGCAGGCATTGCAGTTGGCGGTAATTTGTTACCCCCGCCCTTCTTATCATCACCCTTGTCATTACCGTAAATATCTCTCATCATGTCACGTTGCTTATTCAATAAGGATCTACGTCCCTCTTCCCTAATAATTGCCCTTAATCTTGCACGTTGCTCCTTCCTCCCTTCTGCTTCTACACGCTCCTTCGTCCAATACTTGGGGTCATTATTAGCCTGTAGGTATGCCATTTCTTCCAATTGTTCCAACATAACTTCCTTGGGTTCCTTGTATGTCGGCCGGGAATCCCATGTGTGACATTCATATCTCCAAAAGTCACCGTGATCACCAAATCCTGTATCCTGTCCTGATGGAGCACCGATTAATCCACCCGCTCTTGTCCACAATATCTGTGAGGCAATCGGATTACCCAATGCCTTCTCAACTTCCTCACGTGATGTTAACCACAAGTGTGCCTCAGCTTCTAACTCATCTACAATCTTTTGACGTGCAATTTTATATAATTCCTTCTTGGCTTCACGTTCCTTCTGCGTCTGTGCTAATTCTGCCTCCCATTCTATACGTCGTGCAGTTTGTTTATCTAATTGTCGTTGTGCATTATTTGCAGATTTAATAGCTTTTAAACGTTTCCGTTCTAATGCGGCACGTTTTAATTTAGCTTCTTCAATTTGTTTACGACGTGCCTCGCGTTTACGTTGTTGTTCAATTTCTGCATAGTATTGTTTCCGTAGTACAGAGACTGCTTTATTGTAGGATGCTCTTTGATGGTTGTATATGTTTGCAAGTACTGCATGATGTTATATTATTTTATTGTGAGTGGATATGATGAAGTGTGAAATCAGTGTTAGAACATTGCAATACAATAAAGAAATTAGGTTTATGAATTAGATATCATAACACACACTTACCCGAGGGATTGAGTTCTGATGGTTCAACATATTCAGCACTATCATCATCATCTTCAGAACTATTATTATCATCATCTGATTGTTGTGGAGCATTAGTAGACATCATACTCATTCTTAATGTATGATGTGATGTGTATGTGGTTGGTTGTGTGTAGAAATTATTATTTTGAGTAATGGTATGTCTTAACCGTACGGCCGCCGCTGTTCTTTGGGCCAAAGAACGCCGACCTACAGACGATATTAGAGGTAGTATACGCTGCATTATTGGAGTGTTATATCGATACGCTAGTGCAATAATACTCACCAACAAGTAAGCCGCCACTCTGCCTTTGGCAGAGGATACCAAAATTATCGCCTATTATCGCCACAATTTACTTAGATCACAAAACGAAATGAGAGAGAGTTGAGATGATAACAAAGAGGTATTTCGGTGACGTTTCAGTAGCCTTGAATTAATTGTGATCATAATTCTGTAGGAAATATCTAAGAAGGTAATTGTTGATGTGTTTATATTGATGTGGCGGCGGTGGCGTGAATGATTTAGCTTTGTTCGTGTGAAGTTTTATTTGCATTTCCGAAGAGCAAATAAGCAGATGCTGATTGCTTATTGATTTCAAGTGAACATTTCTCTATTGCCCTATATTTATATTTACTTTATCTCAACGCCTTTGATTACTAACATTATATATATTAAGCAGGTAGTGACATACCCAACCACAATCAACACTCTTGCACCAATCAATCAACAAACACAGCATGTCAACATCACCATTAAAATCAACCCGATCATCACGCTCTCTACGTAAACGTCAACCAACCAAACTTGCTGATGATTATGATTTCGATTTAGAGTCTTTACTCAAGGATCATGAAAAGAAGGGTGAAGAGTATCGTGCAAAGAAGAAACAAAAGGCAGCTGGAGGGGCATACAAATCTGATGAGGATGAAAAGTATGCAGATGCATTCACGGGTTATGAAATCCCGTTTGATACCTTACCTTCTCTGTGTATTGAGAGAATCTTTTCCATGGTAGGTTAATCGGATGCATATTTATATTGTGTGCCTTGTGAAAAATTAAACTCATACTTTTTGCTCTAACCCATCACCATTATCTTTCACAGTTGGATAGTCCGCAAGATCTTTATAACCTTGCATTCTCAAGCAAGTTTCTAATGTCTCTTCTAACTCCAGAGGCAGTGATCCGATCAGCAGTGTTTAACAATCTACGCAAACGTGACAAGGGTAATCGTAAGATGATTGGTACAATTATGGGATACATCAAGAACAGAAGCATACACATTCCCAGTCCACATCGGATGCTACGTTTGCTCAATGCAAAGAGCTGTGAACGAGGTGATAGATGTTGGGGCAAGAACCTCAACACGGGTAAGGCTCAAAGGTTAAACTGTAGCTCATACACTAGACCATGGGGGTTGGCAATTTGTGACAAGTGTGTCAAGTTTGGACAACAGAAAGTCCCCTACTCACATTTTGCTAGATTCCAGAAAGGCGTTGCATTTCATCAGTGGAACCTACTCATGGACCCATTGGTCGACTCAACAACAGGAGAAGTACACGGCCCCTTGCTTCAGGTATTGGAATTGCAGCAGATTGATAATACATACTCCAACAATGATGACAAAAAGAGTGCCCTAGAAGGAATGACTCAAAGAGCTATCTGTAATGGAAATAAGTACTGTCCTATTCATTACGAAGAGAAAGCCGCAGCCTATCATGAAATGTTTGAGGATGCCGAAAAGGAAGCGGAGGAGTGTATTGCAGCGGCAGTTGAGAAGGATCAACAACAGTACAGGGAAAGAAGGGAAGAGAGGATTGCAAAACGTATGGTGCGGATTAGAAGTATTTATGATAGTTTAGAGGATAGCCTTGATGACTGTCCATTAAAAGACTTGGCTTTAGATTGTACATGGCTTGAGGTATGTTGATGTGAGGGTATTTTGCATACGTTTGCTTTCGTATCTATCAATACTCACATATTTCGTCCACTATTAACCCTTTGCAGAATGACGAACGATGTGTCAAGTTTAGCTGTCACATTGTGGAACAGAAACTTAGCAATATTATTTCTGCGCCGGCTTCAGCATCTGAGAGGAGTATCAATAATGTAGCTGGCCAAATCAAGACAATCTTCAATACTTTGCACGAGAAGAACTTCTTTTCATACGCCTACATTGAAAACAGTTCTAATCGTTTCAGGAAGGGGATTTATGCTTACTGTAGGAACGAGACAACTCCTCTTGAGATTATGAAATCTTCTACAGCAGGAGATGTCCATTTCATGAGTGCTCTAGATGAGAACAAACCTGTGAGAGCCTTGGTACGTGCCTTGAATAGAACCCCTGGGAGAGGGTCGTTGCCCAGAATTTTCGCCTTGAGTGTTGTCAAGAACAGGAATGCACAGGCTGATGATGCAGTTGATGATGGTATTGATAATAGAGTGGCAGATTATCGTAGACTCGCAGAGACAGTGTGGAACAAGAAGGCTCCAAACCAGTATGGAAGTGAAATCATGTCTTTCAATACCATAAAGGAGACTTTCAATACTTCAGTTGATGAGTTCCGTAGAATGAAGAAGAATGCTAGAGATTATTTACAACATGATGACACGGTAGCTT
>Ga0075439_15870_pt1 | contig 11090 bp, 6 predicted proteins | sample MintriSingleCell_FD_74264 | JGI IMG/M metagenome (GOLD analysis project Ga0075439, IMG submission 74264) | Marine eukaryotic communities from Monterey Bay, USA to study complex ecological interactions - Minidiscus trioculatus JGI Plate_4_G5... | ecosystem: Environmental > Aquatic > Marine >... | reverse complement strand
TATCAGAAGTTAGGTTTGACCTATAAAAGTTTAGGTAAGACCCTGTGCAAATTTTTGTGAAAAGCTAAAGAATGAAAAGTGAAAAGGGGTGTCATTCTTTTGGTTAAAACTGATTTGTGTTTTGTGGTTGTATGTATAGGGCTGTGTTGATCCCTCTCTTTAACACTGATCTCTCTATTCCTTTGCAATTCAACACGCCAAGGTGTAAAGGAAGAGGTCACTGAAGAGTACTAGTGCCAATTTGGGGATCATATTTATCAGCAGAGACAACACGTATGTATTGCAAAAAAGTACACATCTTGTGTCACTTAATTTAAGTAGTAAAATTAAAATTATTATACTCAGCTCGCTCGAGGAAGTAGGTATATCATCGATATTTACTCCAGTAAAGATACAGTGGAGAGTTCTTATTAATAATAACAGAGCTGCAGCTCGGCGGTATCAATAGTATAGTATGAGTAGTACAGATCATATGACATCAAAAAAGACAAAATTGACTGATAATTTAGCATCACCACAAGTTATGCTTGAGGAGTATAAAGGACACGGACCAGTTCCCAATAATGTGACACATGTACGGATTCATCCGAGTGTTGTTGAGATTGAAGAAGATGCATTTTATTGTCTTAAAAGTTTGAGAGAAGTTACACTAAACGACGGACTGAAAGAGATTGGAGATACTGCCTTTTGTGGCTGCACAGCATTACAAAGTATCAACATACCCTCAACTCTAATTAAGATTGGCTACAATGCATTTTATGGTTCGAAATTGACTGAGGTAGTATTAAATAATAGCCTAAGAGAGATCGGAGGATTCGCTTTTTCTAGTTGCCATGTATTGCAGAGCATCAACATACCATCTACTGTTACCGAGATTGGTGATAGTGCATTTGTTTGTTGTAACAGTTTAAGTGAGGTAGTACTAAATGACGGATTGAGGAAGATAGGCACATGTGCGTTTCAAGACTGCAAAGCATTGCAAAGAATTACAATTCCATCTACTGTTAAGGAGATTAGTATGGCTGCATTCGAGGATTGCACAAGTTTACGAGAGGTAGTGCTAAAGGACGGGTTAAATGTTATTGAGAGCTGTGCATTTATACGTTGCAATTCATTAGAATCCATAACACTTCCATCTACTGTTACGGAGATTGGCGAGACTGCGTTTAGTGGTTGTACAAATTTACGAGAGGTAGTGTTAGATGAGGGTCTGACGAAGATCGGAGAGGCGGCATTTGGAGAATGTACTTTATTAGAACGTATCAACATCCCTTCAACTGTCACCGAGTTTAGCAATGGAGTATTTTGGGGTTGCTCTAGCTTGAGGGATGTTGAGTGTAATGGGGAAATGAAGATTGGAGATAAGACAGTGTTCAGCGAAAGCTGCACATCGTTGCAGAGGTTCAAGTTCCCTATACTTTCAGCCCGTTTAGATGATATCATTCAGGCTGGACAGAGAGGAATAGAGGCCAAGATGGATAATATCCCTGCCGTTGAATGGAGAGGCGGAGAGCTTTCCGTTCCTTCTATTCGTCGACGAATAAGACTGTCTTTTGGAATGGGAACGGAGATTGCTTTAGACTTTGATAGAGAAAAGCTGGACAAGATTATTAGATTGATAAGGTACTACGAAATGAAAGAGGCAACAACCTTGTTTGAATTGGCTTTGTGGAAATCAACTATTGATCAAGCAGGCATCTCAAGCCCTGCTAATCGAGGAGCGTGTCGAATAGAGGTGCCTGGACCAGTCAAGGATACAATTCTACAATACCTACGATGAGAGAATGATTATTATAGTATAAAGTAATCATCATACTAAGATTAGGAAGCTTTTGTCTATATCACGATAGTAACTACTCAATCTTTGCTTTCAAGGATACCACATGGTCGTCTATCGATTAAATGTGTACTATCTGATTGATCGGTTGCATAGCATATCCTACACTAATATCAATGAACAGCAGCAAAGTTGTAAAGTAATTGTTTGTGGTGTATGAAGTCAGAGAACCTCTTTCAATTGGTGGTGGATGACGGTATCCTAGTGAAAGTTTTTTTGGCGTTTTTTGTGTTTTGTGGTTTGGTTGTATTGGGGGCTTCGTAGACAGCGTAGTCAAACTACTAATGTCGATGGAATAGCTCACTGCGTAAGCTCCAGTACTATTTGTAAGCTAACGAGTGTACAATTGAGATCTTTTTGGGCTCTTTCGCGGAGCCATTCATTTTCGCAAGAATCAATCGCTTCCATAAACGGTTCGGTATCTTTAGATTTTCTAGCCAGTTATCAGCACAAAATTCTGTCAGTTACCTGCAATAGCATCCTACCGTGAGCGTCTATTCCATCAATAGATCTTTTCTTTATTGAATATACTGGATATAGAACTAAGGTAAATACTATACTTGTACGATTGGAGTCTTTATTCCACTTCAGCGGCGGCCGAAACGTCCTGTTTAATTATTTTGTTGCCGATTATTTCTTTCGGAGTGGACGAGAACCAGACTCTATTGGCTATTGCAATGGTTATATCTTGCAGATGAGGAATACTGCGGACCTTCTTACCCGGTTACGAGGTACTATTTATATCGAGCAGTAAGATTCCCAGAATACCTAAGTCCGTCTCATACGGCACCAACTCAATAAAAGTCTGAGGTTTTCATACCCAATGACAAAGGCAACAACTTCTCATAAGTATATGCCAGGCTGTGGTAACCTATCATGGTATAACCATCTAACCAGCCTTTTCACCTTCTCATAAGGTGCGGTTTAAAATGAATCGTGAGGTCTCATACCCCGTCTTGTCCATGACGATAACTGGATCGGATAAGATCTCATATCTATACCGAGGCCCTCATGCCCAATCATCTCTCATTCTATATGAGTATGAACAATATACCCATCCGGCAGCAGTGTTTACCATTCGGAACACTTCAAAAATCAATCTTATTGATGCTGTCCGGTGAATTATCCACCATTTAGTAAGATATAATATCTGAAAGATTGGAAAATTCATTGCAATAAAAATGAAACAATTTCACGTAAGGACTTAACCCGCACGTGCTTGGATATACACCTGAACGGTGATCCTTATATCCCGTATATCATGAACGTATACGTGTTTCATTTTAACTGCAAATAGGTACGGGTAACCCTCGATCTCAAACCATATTGAGTACAACCTACGTGCCACTCTATCTTCGGATCCTAATCCTTTAAATGATATGAGTCATGCACATATAGGAAGGGATTAAACACTCACAAAAGCCATATTCTACAACCCTATAATCAAACCGGTGGACTTTTGTATTATTCGGTTAATGGTTTCTATACCTAATCTCATAACCTCTACAGGTACTAACAAACTTATATACACCTCTCTTAACTCAACATAAAGATGCCCCTCTATTCAAAGACCGCCTTGGTCAAAGCGGTCAATATGGACGGGAAGGAGATCACCCCAACCATTTTCTCCAATTTAGAACTCCGAACTAATCTCCCAAACACCGTGGCGATGTCATCCATGACAGAAGATGGTAGTCTCTTCCACCTCTTCAAGCCTACTTTCTCCACGATCGGAGAAAGAGTCTGCCTCCTCGGTAACACAAACGACAGGATCGGTCACCCCAACATCATGAGTATTGATGCGAAAGGTATTGGAAAGGTACCTTTCATTGCCGACGCCGATACCCTAACTGGTATTGAATCTCTATTTCCATCAAAGCCAATCCCACGTACCATCCTAAAAGGCTCACCCTGGGAAAAGCACAGCAAAGTAGTCTACCTCATTGCAGTCCCAAACGTAATCCCGTTCTTCAAGGATATGGCCATCCCTTACGGTAGCATCAGCGACGAATTCCCAGTCCTATCAACAAAATACCAACTAGCCATCGCACTCTTGAGCAAAGTCCACAAACAATTCGATCACTGCGAGGACAGTCTACTACAAGTATCTGCCGCCGTCCTCCAACTTGCAAACAAAGAAGAATTCATTGGTAACTTCGCATCCAATGAGACCCTCGAAGAAGGTCTCTACTTCGCACCATCCATGGTCAATATGAGCTCATCTGATCATAAGGAGGCTATCTCAACCATTACGACATCCTTTCCCATCGTGACTACACCCGCGGCCGATGATTCCAGTCGTCAACAGCAGCAACAAGCCGCCCAACAAAAGCAACAACCTGAGCAGCAGCAGCAGCATCAGCATTATCAGGCCCCACAACAGAAGCAGGACGACACTTCAGCCGATGCCCGGTTCATTGTCAAGAACCTTAGCACGGTGCTATCAAATCTCTTGCCTGATTCTTCTGCCACGAACAACCTTGGGAAGAGTATGATGACGTTAGCCAATGTTAGTTACGATTATAACGAGAATACGAGGCAATTTTCAAACATCCAAATCGTACCCTTTAGCGATAGCGTCCAGAGTATCTACGAATCCACGAAGTCGACACGAGCAAAGATGTTATCCAGCCTCTTCACAACCTTCTTCGAGACCGAACCAGAAAGTGCCGTTCACAAATCAAGCATCTTCTATCAGAAGCGTTCAATGAAGGCATTCACTCCACAGTTCTGCTCCCAATGGTTAGAGGGAAACATCTCCCGAGACCCACTAACTAGTATGACTGACAACTCAACTAAGGTCACCATCCACGACTTCTACCCTCAACTCGACCAAGAAGTTATCAAACAAATGATGAAGAATCACGAACGTGTAGAGGCTCAAAACAACCTTGGTGTTCACGAGAGCAAAATCGAAGCCTTGGAAGTCAGCCTCAACACCATCGGAGTGATGTCCTCGAATGAAGACGCCTGGTCGACTGTTGTCAACCTAATCAACATCCTCATCTGTATGTCCAAGCAAGTCGGACCTAAGACTCGTATTCAACGAGAGATGGAGGATTGGCTCTTGACCGTCTCCGACCCAAAGCTTGCTACCCACGTCAAGAATATGGGTGAGAAGATGGGTCAAATGCCATACATCGTCATTCACTACGCCTCCCAAATCCTCTCTTGCTTCTCGGGCTTCATGAGTCACATGGGAAATTTGACTCTTATTAGCCAAGAAAATCCCAACCTTGAAAAACTGGATTTTTCGCATCTCCACACTCTTCATGCCATCCTTCGAGGAATCAAAAATGATCTCGACAATTGTCGTATCACTGGTCAAGCTTGTAATGTAGTGCCAGCTTGTGTCCCCGAGCGATTAGATCCCGAGAAGAAGAAGATCGAATCCTTCCTCGCAAAGCGCTCTTATCAACTTCCTGGACCTAGTTCGCCAGATAGGCGTCAAGGACCTCCCAAGAAGCCTAGCAAGATGCATGACGAGCCCAGTCAAGCAGGTGGCAATAAGGGTAAGACGAAGTTTCAAAGGAAGCAGGATACTCGATCCAAGGCTCGTAAAAAGGCCGGCTTGATCATCCCCAACGATCCAAGTGCAGATCCAAAGTCGTTCCTTCCCCAAGGACTCGACGAATCCCCTTGTGCACACTTTATCACAAGAGGCTCCGAGTGTAACTTTCAAGCCAATACTGGCCAGGAGTGCAAGTTCAAGCACCCTATCGATGTCAACAGGCTTGGAGAAGGCAACCTCATCAAGATCCTTGATTATCTCCTCGAGAAGCGTACCGCAAAGGTCAACCCAGTTTGGTTGAAGGATTATGAACTTGATCCCAAATATGCAAGCCTACTTGCCGACGTTTCCAGTACGTAGATCTGTCAAGTTCTCTTCATTCGTCTCTTTCTCTCGAGGAAGAGATCGATCTCAATCTTTTGTATATGTTTTTGTAATTCATTGGTAACTCAAATCTTCCCATATTTGATGTTTCCTTTTGTTACTCCAATCAGCGTTGCCTGTCCAACCTGATGTTCCAGTACAAGTAGCGGAATCTTTCGCTAGTGCCATGGAAAGTGTAGTCTTGAATAAGATAAATTTGAAAGCTGTTAGTAAGAAGAAGAAAATAGTCTCACCTCAAATTACAGAGCCAGCTTACCACGTGCAAGAAGTCCCTCCAGTAACAAGATCCGTCCAGTCTACACTGGTCGATAGCTCAGATATAGAGCGTCCGCCAGCTGCAAATGGAGCGAGTAGAGTACGAGACAAAATTGATAAGAACAAGATCTTAGCAGAATACCAACAGCGATTCTCCTCACCTTCAGGCGCCTTAATAACCCCATCATCCACCCAAGGTAAGCGTGTGTCATCCTACCTCTCTTCATTTCCTTCGTTTTATGAATTGATCAGCAACTCGAGGATGAAACCAAGCACGAAGCATTACTACCGAGTCAATACATTATCCCTGGACGACATCGTAGTTACTTTCATCAAGCACTATCTGGAATTTGACAAAGAAATCATCGCCAAGCTTGCCTGTCTCAGTAAAGAATACAACCTACTCGTTTCAGAGGTAAAACGACTCATCAACCTCGACTTCAGGCCTCTACTCTTCCCTCGGGAAGACTTCCAATCTCAGGAAGAAATCCCACTAGACCGTGTTGATATGGCAACGGCTCTAATGTTTGCTTGTGATATGCATCCAGGTATGGCTGTCCGCTACCTTGGAGGCGAATACTCTGGTGAGACTAGAGATCCAGAAGGAATGATTAAAAAAGTTAAGCCATACGTCAAAGAGGATAACAAGTCGGACGACATCGAACACATGCGTCGCATACTTACACAAGGTGCGCCGTCTCAGTTCGATTTTGAAGAAGATCCATCCAATAAGAAGAATTTCATTGTTAGAGGCAACCAAAAGTCATTCAAAGATAACAAAATGGTGGCAGACAAAACACTCAACAAAGAAGATAAACATACTCACTTATTAACTATCCACAGGTACTGTGTAAAGTACTCGCCTTGGTGCAGACACAACCAACAAGGCCTAAATCTCAAGAAGAAGAACCCACGAGTAGTATGGGATGCCTCAACCACCTTCTCTCCTAATGACGTCGTATTAAATGAAGTATCATCGATCGAGCTTGAAGCTCATATCGACTTTGGAGACACAAAGAGGAGACTACTTGCTCACATCTACAACCTGAGGATTGACAATCCCAACGTCGACATTCTCCTGGGTATGATTGACGTAAAAGCTTGCTTCCGTTATCCTCGTATTCATGCGGATCTTACCGGTGCCTTCGGCTTCATTGGTATCGACTTCTACCATCTAGCAACGAGTATGGTATTCGGCTCAAAATATTCAGCAACAAGCTGGGAGCCCTTCCGAAGGACAATCCAACTCGTAGCATTTGGCTTGTACGAAGACGAATCTCTTGTTGATAAGCACAAAAACCTACTTGAGATGATCTCTTGGGATACCGATCGGTTACCCAACACGACTTTCGTTAATGCAACATCCTGCTCAATTAATGAAGGAGCATCCAAGCTCACGAATGAATATTCCAAATCCCCCATTTTCATGTACGTGGATGATGCACTTTTCGCAGCCGTCGGAATACCTTCAATGAAACGTGCTCTAGCATCAACAATCGAGGCAATCTTTATCGTAATGGGTGAACCTGAAACAAAGATACGTCAAAGCCATTTAGCCCTAGATAAATGGGCTGAATTAACCATCTCGTGGAAGAATATCATGTTAGGTTTAACTATCAATACAAGAGCATTAACAGTCGGCATTACCAATGAGTACAAACATGACTTACACCAAATAATCATCCAAGACTGGCCAATCAGTAAGACACACTTCAATGTGAATGAGATGCAAAAGTTAGTCGGCAAGATTGCACGACTCGGAGAAGGAGCACCCTGGGTATATAAGCTCATCTCCCACTTATATGTCTCCATTGCAAGAGCCCTCAGCAAGAATAGAGATCTCCTCGAAAGCCTATCCAATGACTTCAAGCAAACTATGGGCGATATCAACTCTCTACGCTTCCGTAAAACTACCAAAGATACTGCCAAGCTCATCAATTTCTTACTGAAGAAGGCATCGAGGGCAGTCCACCACTCAAGAAGAACTTATCGAATCGATAGTAATATGGCCGAGGAGATTGATTTCTTCAGGCAGGCACTCCACCCAGATAGTAACATCAATTTCAGCTGCCCAATTGGTCATATCATCCCACGCGATCCACTATGTAACATGTTCGGAGATAGCTCTCTATACGCATGTGGCGGTTTCTGTGTATACCTCGGTTTTTGGTGGTGGCTACCTTTCCCATTAGAGATAATGGAAAGGACATTACTTCATCTCAAGAATGACAAGGACGATAACTTCATCTCCATCAACTGCCTCGAGTATACAACTGTCATCATTAACTACTGTGCTGCCATTACCGCAATGAAAGAGAACAGCTTCGACTACTCAATTGACCCTCATCCAGTCATCCTAAGCGTTACTGACAACAGGTCAGCCAACAGATGGACAACTCACACCGCCAAAAAGTCAGTCGTCGGTAGAGCCCTTGCCAGACTCTTCTGTGCCCTCCTAATCGATTCACCACTCGGTGTCAATTCAAAATGGATAGAGACAAATGAGAACAACATAGCTGACGACATCTCACGTATTAGAAAAGAATCAGCAAATGAAGACTCACCCCATCTCCAATCTTACAACTACTCTCTCCTCAAACAGAAATATCCAGCTCTGACCCATTGTCGTTTCTTCCAGCCGAGTCCAGAGCTTCTCTCAATGATCTGGAACATATGCTTAGATCGGAACTGTCCAAGTCTAGAAGTAATAGCAAAGTTGAAACAGAGAGGTTTAGGTGTGCTAAGTTCATAAAGTTCTGTTATGATAATAAACTTACCGATCCTTGCTCGAATAATCCTGGTCAAGAGATGCTAGTTGCCATGTTCCTTAAGAAATTATACGTTGATCATAACTCTCGTGCAGCGACATTAACAGGATATGCAGATTCAATCGATCAATTGCACTTGCTTAGAAAAATGAATCCCCCTGCCAACCTATCATCAAAGTCTACACCATCATTCACAGTAATTGAAAATCTAAAGAAGGAGGAAGATGTCGCTAGACAACGACTGCCACTCGATATCCTTATATTTGCAAAGCTTAAAGAGCTGGCAGAAGGAACACATGAGGACTCATTTGAAAGAGCAATTTTCAATTGGATCTGCCTCGGCCGCTTCGGAGGATACAGGGGCGGTGAATTCCTCCAAAAGACTCAAGATAGAGTCGAATATCATACATATCCATCCAAAAAACGAGTAGTCAAAGCATTCGTCCCAAAAGATTTGATTTTCACAGACGCCGATGGCAAGATCATCGAAGAACTAACAGAAGCACATCTTGATTGCCTCCAATCAACAGAAGTTACACATCGTCTCCAGAAGAACAGGAGAAACAATCAGAAACTCAACTTCTCTGCCGATAATAATAATAAAGATCTCTGCTTCTGCAGAAACGCTGCTCAGATAGTGCTAAGAGCTAAAAGATTAGGTCAATCAGACGATCTACCTTTAGCAATATACAAAAATTCAAAACAATCAAGTTTCAAATATCTTACCTCGAGGAAGGTCACTGAATACTTGAGGAAGGCAACTAGACTTGCTCACCCTGATTGGCCAAAGGAGAAAGTAAACATGATTGGTATTCACTCAATAAGAGTATTTGCACTAGTGCTCCTAAGCGAAGCAAATAAACCATCATGGTTCATGAAGGCGAGATTAAGATGGGTAAGCGACTCTTACAAGTTATACCTCAGAGACACTTCTGCCATCAGTAATGAGCATACCGCATGCCTCGATAGCTCATCATCGGCTGCAATTGCACTCATATCAAGCAACCTTAATAACCTACCTTCCGATACACCAATTGATGATGAAATGGGAGCTTACAACGATATTGATTGAGGATCAAGACCCTATCAATAACCTATCACAAAACAATGTGGAGGGAACTTTTCAACGTCGGTTGGAAATTAGGCATCTACTGCGAATGATATCAAGAAAACACGCTCTCAAAAGATACAATAATAGGTATTCTATCTCTCATATTAATAAATATGAATATAACACCCCTTCTCGGTTATAATACTCCCTATCTTATATTAAATATGAATATAACACCTCCCCCTAATCTCGGTTATAATACTCCCTACCGAGCCCCGAGAAGAACTTCTCCTCATACTAAACAAATCCATTTTAATCACATAAATTCTGTCTCTTGACAAATCACTCATCTACTTGGCAACCTTTCTCTTCTTAAACCACAAATCCTTCAAATCCAACCTCAGAAACTGGATCAGCTTCTTCCGTAAAAGTCTCAACAGCTTCATCTTCTACAAACTTGCCAACCATCTTCCTTAACTCCCGTTCTCCTTCTTCTGTCGTTCCTTTCCCTTTTCAAGAGATCGTGCAAGACCAGAATAAGGATTAGTTCCTACGAATAAACAACCATTTCAATTGATATTTATCTTAATAAAAACTTACCAACAACCATCAAACAATCATCGATATAAACGTCCATATACGTATCAATGATGCTACTAATACTGATTGGTATATGAATCATCATCATCTTGTAATTAGTAAATATATAACTCGCATGCAAGAGACGATGGTGATACATCACCGTACCCATATTCACTTCACTATCTCTAACGATATACCTATCGTAACAGCCATGCTGCCACTTATACCAAGTTAGCATGGATAATAACAATATTTGTACATCATATGAAATTGATGTCAAACCAACCTCTCTACTGATAATATCACTAACTTCGTTACTATCATCTACGGTATTTAAATTACCATTGACTCCGCAAATTCTACCATTACTAATCATAACTACTGCCTCTTACAAATCCATACATACAATATTCTCATTCTCATCACTGAGATACCTGAGATGAGCATATTTATCTCGACCTTAAGTTCCTCGATTTTAATTCTGGTTGAAAACCCATTTTTTTCTTCTTTTTTGCACTTGCAACACATAATGGCCTTTTTCTCTTAGAGATGAGTGCCCTCACCATCTCTCGATTACGTACTTTGTACTGAGTGCAAGTCCAATATGGTGATTTTGGCAAAGCCAGAACTGTCTGGGAGTATAACTTAGTTATACTCATAGCCTATAAGTAGTACTAGACAAGCTCCAATTTGTTTGCAAAA
>Ga0075439_10021_pt1 | contig 11099 bp, 13 predicted proteins | sample MintriSingleCell_FD_74264 | JGI IMG/M metagenome (GOLD analysis project Ga0075439, IMG submission 74264) | Marine eukaryotic communities from Monterey Bay, USA to study complex ecological interactions - Minidiscus trioculatus JGI Plate_4_G5... | ecosystem: Environmental > Aquatic > Marine >... | reverse complement strand
ATAGGAGTATCTAATGGGCAGGGAGTACAGGCATTGTTCAACACATACTCGTTTACACCACATTCAATTGAAGTACATTCAGTGTTCACCCCAGAGGCATTGTCCCCAGCGGTGTTTGTAGTACCAGCAGGGCAATTTTCGCAAGTATTTGACAATACTCTCTCGTTTACTCCACATAGGATTGGATCACAAGTCGTATCACTGCTCGACGCGTCATCTCCTTGAGCGTTTGTGGTTCCGGCAGGGCAGTCGGTACAAGTATTAGACGATACGAACTCGTTGGCAGAACATAAAAGTGGAACACAAGTGGTATCCAAGCCCGATGAGTCATCACCGGCCTCATTTGAAGTGCCAGCGGGACAATCCATGCAAGTATTTGAAACAACTCTCTGGTTTGATGGGCATAGAACGGCATCACATGATGTATTTCCACCTGATGTATCGTCCCCAGCAACATTTGTTGTACCAGGAGGGCATAGAGTACAGGCATTATTGAACACATACTCGTTAGTTGCACATGTTGGTGCTAAGCTCGCAGATACTGGAAAGGGGGTCGGCTTCTGGGTAGGATTGGGTGAGGGTTGATTTGTGGGGTTAGCCGTTGGATATGGTGTTGGTAAAGGCGTGGGATATGGCGTTGGGGGTAGAGTTGGCTCTGCCGTCTGTGGGGGGTTGCAACATCCTGGCACATCATTATTCATTGAGTACCCATTGTAGCTCATATCTGCCTTTGAATAATCAACGGTGTAACCTAGATCAGCAAGCGTTGCAACGGTGAGTAGGGAAGTAGGATTTCCCACCGTGTTGATGTACCCTGTCATTCTCTGGAGTTTGATAATGAAATGCGAGATAGAAGAAGAAGGATTTAGCAGGAGAAAGATTTAGATGATATGATATGAGATATTATATTCAAGTGATTAATGGGAGATGGATCTCATATTTACTTACCTCAGCTACCATACATGCCTCATCCCAATGCAAGCCAGCAGTTCCCTGTGGCAAGATACAAACATTTCAATTCCAGATGAGCATATAAACACAAGTAACATATGTCAAGTATATAATAAATGATAAGCATACATAATATATACAATATACACACTCACCGCACCACCATCCGACTCGACGGGAGGAGTATCAGTTGAGCACTGCCATACATTCTTCCATACATTAATTGCATTTGGACCAGTATCTTTATGTATCGGAGAGTTTATTGCAGTGTGCACATGATGTGAGCTATTATCAAACATCATAACACAAAATAGAAAGATACCGCTAAAAACTTACATGTAAATCCGCCAACTCCATCAGGTTGAACAAGACCCTTTACACCCCATTGTGAACCAATACCTAGAGTGGGCAATTAAGATATTGATAAGGAAGGAGGGTGTGAGTAGTGAGTATAGTGATTGATGTTATGGCAGCAAGAAAAGGATTTTTTGCAAAAAAGATACCGATGGTATCTTGAGAGACTTATATAATCCCACTTCCTAACACGCCTTTGCTGAAGTTGTTCACATCATATGCACACACGAATACCTTCTGCTCTTACCTAGGATGTGTCCCACCTCGTGAATAATAACAGACTCCCATGTTCCTGCATCGATCATAGCCTGTACATCTTCTGAGTCGAATTCCATGTTTCCGGCAATGACCGTTCCGTCTGTGTTTCGCACATACACAGCCCTGGCCATACCTAACGTCCCTCCAACACCATCCATGATCTCGTCCTTAGCACTGGAAGATGCGCGTTTCACAGTGTATGAAGATGAAAGGGAAGTGATTGCAACATATGTTAGTACATGCGGCTTGCAAAGGCAATCACATAAAGGCAAACTAAGTTCAAATGAAGTATTCGAATGGCCGCGTCTTCATATTGAACACACCAAACAACAAAACAACACTAACATGGACTTTCCTGCATGTTTTCACAGTTGATGCAGGTACACACTGCTGGATCGCAACCTTTACCACTAGCGTTGCAATCACAGTACTTTGCAAGGCATCTGATAATAATATTATGAGTTGTGTATATGATACGAGTTAGTAGAGACAGATAGAATGAGTTAAGGACAAGTAAACGGATGAGATAATTTTGAACGGAAAACAATGGCCACAGGATAGAATTCAAGATATAATCGATACCAACGCCACACTCACTTGTTTCTTGTACAACTACAGCCAACTCCAACCTTCTTCTTGACAGTCTTAAACACGTTAGGACGTGCCTTTAACATTTGTTCGCGAGCATCATAACGTTCCCCACCAGGTTCAGACTCCTCAATTGTATTTTTACAGTCAAGACATTCACAATTATCAGTACACACCAGATCATAACGGAAACATTCACAGTATAGCTTGAGACACTTTGTTCTGGTACATGAACATTTGGTATTCTCGGTTGTACGTTGTGATTGAGGTAGTCCTTCTTCGGCACCACCAACTTGGACAACTTTTGATGCTCTGTTACTAGAGCTGAATTGACTCACGGCACCGTGAGGATTCTTGCAATCATTACACTTGCAACGTCCTGCACTACATTCCACACCTGCATTGAAGCATACACAGTACTTCTTGAGACATCTGTTGTGTAAATGAAATAAATATCAGAAGGAGAAAGAGGTTAGTTTGCCGTCTCGTGCCAAGAACTTGGTGTTAAATGTCTACTCGTGACATATCATGTGAACAACAAACTAATTACATACTCAGTACTACTCACTTGCTATTCTTACATGAACAACCATCAGCTCTAGCCTTCTTGGCCTCAGCTGTAACCTTCTTGCCTATATTTGCAAAACTAGTCCCTTTATTCGATGCCGGTACACATTTAATAACTCCTTCATCATAATCACCACCATCGGGAAGAGTTGCAAAATCACTCATCGTACTACTCTTCTTCTTCTTCTTTTTAGTAGCAGTACTAGCAGCATCAATCTTTGTATTTTGACAACCAATACATACACAACTATCATCACATGTTATACCCTTACTGAAACATTCACATGATAGTTGGGAACATTTATTATCGGGACATTCACAAGGCATTATTGTTTTGTTATTTTATATTGTTTGATTGGTTTTGCGGGTATGTTCGATATTCTTTTGGTATTTCAGTTTGGGTGGAGGTGAGGATAAATAGAACATATAATGTGTGAGTAAATGAGTGTGAAGAGATAAAGTGCACATCATGTGAGCATATATGAGCAGTCTTTCAATGTGATGCACCGACATTGTCACTGCCGACGCCAACCATTGCAACTCTGCGCGGTCTTCACTGCCTTCACCCCGTCTAAACACATAATATATCTAACGCATACCGCAATCACATCACAATTGACATCACAAATTGCAATTGATATCTATCGGCCCTCAAACCAAAGCAACTCCGCTAATCAACATATCACATAATATATATTGTATATTACCGCCGACCTCCGATGTCTAAATTTGGCGCACTAATCCAAACACTCACCTTCCTTATTGTTAACATCAATAACTAATTCTGAAAGTATTCTGTCAAGCGTTGAAGCAATGAGGAAGGCTCAATATTTGATATCTTTCTTCTTGTACACAGATTCCTACGTAGACATCAAATTTTCAACACACTCCAACTCAACTCTCAACTCTCAGCACTCTCCTCAACAAACATCAAACTTATACGATACAATAAACAATAACAATCTACCCGCATCACTTAGAATTATCAATTATTAAATACCTAAGCAAATCAATATGCCAACACAAGAGGATACACTCGACTACTCACATCTATGTGATGAATACAAAGAACCACTTTACACCTATCCACGTGATGATCCCACACAACAAATGAAAGCAGCATACACTGCTCAAAAAACATCTCGTAAACAATATGATATAGCCAAACAATCTCGTTCACAATATGAAGTTGAAATGTCAGCCAAATTGGGAAAGCTACACAATCTATTACGAGAATCAAATGAACGTGAAACAGCTGCAATGAAGTCATTACGTTCTAAAACTATCAATGTATATGAATATGAATTACAAGAAATAAATGGTAACGACTCCAACTCAAAGTTTAACATTGGTATATCGAAATTAAAACAATATATTAAAAAGTATAAAGGATTACCACCCTCATTAGAAACGATGGATACAGATACTACCAAGTATACAAGTGAGGGATATGAAGTGGCTACATGGATTGCAAGTATTAATTCTACATCATTAAAGCCACACCAATGTGCTACATTGGAAAATTTGGGTATACCACTCCAACAAACACAAGAAGATAATTGGCATCGATCCTTACTACAATTTAAACTATTCGCCAAGGAGTATTATGCAACACCAATTACTGTACAAGAAACAAATGGTGATTTATTACAAACAATTGATAATAAAGGAAGTGAAGTGTTAAAGGTGTGGTGCAATGAACAGCAAAGTCAATATGAAGCCAATGCCTTTAGTAATAGTATGGATAAGTATATCAAGTTGGTAGATGCAGGGTTTACTTTTGATGTACATGCAGATGATACGAAGTGGGATGAAAAGTTGGGTATGATTCAAGAGTTTCATGATAAGTTTGGTCATGTTCATATCCCTGATGATTACTCACCCAAGTCAACAGACGGTGAGGCGTCTCAAGTTACCGCTGCTGAGCTTCAAGAGTTTGTAAAACAAGTTACTAAACTTGTACATCGTGATGCACTATCACCTAAACGTCTATCAAGTCTAAAGGCATCAAATCTATACTTAGACATGGGTGGAAGTGTCTATGATCAACACATTCAACAGTACAAGTCAAGTTGTCAAGAGAGTGGTGTTAAATCACGTACAAAACGCAAATTTGATGCACTGAAGACAATGGCACAGAGTAGTCAGATTGGTAAGATGAAGAAGGTTGTTGTTCGACGTAATAATATGGATAATTGGAAGGCCAAGTTGGAGAGTAAGTACTTTCTAGTCTCGTTTGTTATGCTGCTTGTCTTTTTGTGCATAGGTATGAGTGTGCCTTGAGACTAACCGCCCTCTTCATCTATCTCTCCTCAACTTTACTGCAGAATGTGTTGCCTACAAGAATGAACACGGCAATGTCCTTGACATTAAGAATGATATCAAGTTACGTCTATGGGTATACTCCGTTATACGTAAGTTAACTATCAACAGTTCAGCACTTAAGGGTGAGAAGATGAGACTAATCGAAGAGCATGATGGATTGAAAGAGTTTCTATTGTTGAAGGAGCATAGGGATGCTGCGTATGCTGATGCCAAGGCTAGGAAGGAAGAGGCTAGTGGCGGGAAGGATATGGAAGCTTTGGCTGAGAATGTCTTGTTGGGGAAGGAGGAAGATCATGAGATGAATGCTTTCATGGGAGGTGCATAATATGTGTAGAAAAGAGAGATGTTGAGGTGTTGTAGTTGTAACGAGAATAGCTTAATATAAGAATGTTAACGAATGAAGTTTTCTATATACTTATTCCTTGCTCTTGATAGATACTGGTCTCTAATAGTATTTGTATTCATTATCAACTGCAGCAGCTTCATCCCTCTGAACACTCCTAATCTCATCTAAATATGTTTGATAAGCTCGTAGTGCAGTTCCATAATCATCTTTAGTTGCATGTCCATTCCTGAACAGGTCTTTGATTCCTTCCAGAGATGCACGGCATCCAACTCTTGCTGCAATCATCCAGTGTTTTAATGCCCTTTCCAAATTATTTCCTTCCCTTTGTTCATATACGCCAAGATTGCGCCTTGCCCCAACATGACCAAGCATGGCTGCTTTTTCCCAAAATTGTCGAGCCTGCTCCATATCCCTTTGCACACCCTTTCCAATCATATAAGCATTACCAATATTATAATATGCCCCAGAGTGTCCAAGCTCTCCTGCTTGGTGCCAAAGTTCTAATCGCTTGTCTTGATTTTTTGGTAAACCATGCAATCCGTCGGCATAGTGACATCCTACATCATAGATTGCGTGAACATCGCCAAGCTCAACTCGTTTCTCATAATGTTTCATAAACTGTTCATCTGTAGTAGGAGATGGAGTTCTGCAAAATGGGCACAGATTACCCCCAGCGGTCGTTTGACCCACATAATCACATCCACTGCATATGATCTTTCCACAACATGTATTATATTTATGCCCAGACCACAATGATGGCATGAGTAAGAAACAGATTGGACAATCTTCCTTTGGCGGTGGTTGTTTGAATAAATTCTCGTCGTGTAATTCAGCTACTCTTCTATCACATTTCTTTTTATGTTTTGATCGATGCTTTTTCTTACATGCAGCTATGGGGGGCAACACTAAGGCTTACTGTCACACTTAGAAATTTTTACCTAAACTTTACCTATCCATATCTCATTCAAAAAGTAGAGTTTGCATACATTTCTTGATACCATCGTGTAGATCAGCTTCTTGGCTATCGATTGCACCTATTAATTATGGTTGTAGCATTAATATTGACATTGCTATGCTACACCTACGAAAAAGTAACTTTTGACATTAAGTGAAATGCCAGCTAAAACTAAGTGGACCCAAACCGCTTCCAGGGGGGAAATACTTGCTAGTTAAGTTAGTAATCGATACCTGGCTGGAGGCGGTATGGGTCCCCAGGTATATGACGATATTTCATATTTCCGAGGGGGTCTAAATTTCATCTCTCAAAATGTTCATAATCTCTCTTTTACTCTCCACTAACAACCTCTCGTCCTAATCGTCAGCTTGTGGTCTCTTTACCATTGTATAATGTCGTGGAATTGAGTGGTATTAGGTTCAGGAGAGCTTGGTAATGTTGCCGCTTCGGACGACGCTTTTTGTCGTACAACATGATAATTATGATAACTTGCAGATTAGATGGTCGATATCTCAAATGCTGCCGTTGGGAATTGCGCCCCAACATACGGTTACGTTGCTCATGATGTGTAGAATCATTGGTTATATTGACATACTCGGGCATTGGATATTTTACAATATATACGACCTCCCAAATTTGATGCCGACGTCCAGTTTATACTCATCAATAATGCCTAAATTAGATGAACACCAACACCATCATATGAAGAGTTAGACCACCCCCCTTTGGAATTGAACGAGGTAATACATTAAAGATTGATGTAATGTGTGGATTTAGTGATAGTGACGTTTCTTATCCGAGATTGGACGCACTTTTTGCGGTGACTCAAACGATTTAGTAATTTACACATAACATAATATGGGTAGTATTGCGTCGTATGTGATGATTAACAGCCACACAATGCTGTTAATGTTCAGCCAATATGTCATAGAACTTGGCCCTAGATTGATGCAATCAGTGGAGTTGTATATTTACTATACCAGCCCTCACCATATCAATGTGTGAGAAGACATTGTACCAACATAAATAATTTTACATGTTTCGGAATGTAGGGCAATGAATTGTTGCTCAACACCCCTAATACACGCACCATCGCCAGTCAATACATCAATGATGAGTTTGTATACCAGGAGGTTGTAAGGGATTGTGATGTTATCCAAATATGGAGGGCGTTATGCTTTAAAAGTGCTGCATTTTCATCAATATAATATCACTATAATGTTATTATTTGTCAGTTATCATTCATTTGGCGGATAAAAGTGGTATGCATGATTGTATTGGACTATTATGGAAGTTATGTGCTAGAAGTCTGGTTTGGATAAGGGCGTTGCCTTTGTATATCGACCAAAATACTATTTTTGAAAGTTGGTCAAAACATGCCGCATGATGAAGTGTTGGTTATATATGTTTTGGTACCACTGGATATATTAGATGCCAGCCATGTCGACGATAGTTTGGGATGTATAGAAGAGGATGAGCACGCGTGATATCTTCTGTGCATGTGGATACGATAATTACAGAGCCTTCCACAGTAATGTCTGTCGAACTATACCCCCCGGGGGGTATAGTGTTTTAGACTAGGCTGAGATTTGGGAGGGGGGTATAACTCAATTCCTTAGTAAGTCTACGCATTAAACTGCGGAGGGGGGTATAGATTCTACACTAGGCTGACCATGAGGAGGGGGGGTATAGTAAAGTTTGGGGGGTATAGTTCGACAGACATCACTGTAGTTAGGGTGGAGTCGGAAAATCGGAAATAGGCTGACGGCAGTGATGGGGGATAATTTGGTGGTTATACTACATCAAAACGAATAATGGTAGTGCATAACACGTTCTAATGATACCTATGCATCATACACCACTCTATCTAAGGTCATTATACTATGAATAAAAGAGTATATCCATCTTATGTGTAGTTTTTCATACTTTATTTACGACCTAAACATCTATTAATACTCCCCCCAACTAGCACTTTCACCAATCAAATACACCACCCAAATCATAAATATGGCATCATTAGACGTATAGTGAACCAAAACCAAGGTTGTTCTACACGTAATCACGGCGACATTGTCCATTGCTATTCACATTTTAGGGAGTTTTAATCAGTTACTCAAACATAGAATAAAGATGATGTTGGTGTGTTTGTTGTGTTGTTCTGTAACCAAAGCCATTATACATCCATCCCTAATGTATTATCCGAGAGTAGAGAGCACAATTTACCAGCCACAGTACCAGAAAGAACGTATACAAGGCCAACTAATGGTAAAGATGCTTCTTTTAAACACCAAACTTTGATATAGAAAATGATATCTATTGCGTTTCTGATGGACATACCACCAAACCAGCGTACCATCTTGTTTATGTATATCATATAATGTAGGAATAAGAGTTGACAGGTAGTAGATGGTGATGTAGCGGCGTATATCTTCCATTCTCCTGTAATACGTTGTATCGAATATCAATCAACTCGACGGTATGATGACAATATAACGTTGATATACGTCGTGCGTTCACGTCTAACGATTCCATTAGATTCTAACATAATCATACTAACATATAATAAACTAAACAACGTCTAGTGGTGAGTAAATATCGACACACATGACGTGTCATACACGGTGATGGGTGATGTTTCCAACTACCTTGACTTTAGTACTAAATAACACCTCCAAAAGCTAAAAACACGATACTTTTGATACGCGGTATAGCTAGTAGGGCAAATTATCGTTCGATTGATCACCTGTACGTCTTCCACCGTAATGTTATCGTCGAGAAATAGCCACCCATCGATATTGACTGAGCACCATACAAAAGAGGGAAATTTCTCTGGAATCCCGTAAAGGCCTAAACGGCCAGATTTGATGGCACAACTAATTGCTCATATCTCATGCCCCTATCATCGTATAACGAAGCAACCAAGCATCAATTGCAACACTATACACCTATTGAACATATCTGTACCTTTTGGTTGTATAATTTGACCTCTATAGGCCTCTACAATACTGATTAAGTCATTTTGGACCACTTACTGCGTAGCCACTAACAAAATATATGCCCTTATAACTTTAGAAGGAAGACCACTATAAAAATGCCAGCACCTACCCATTATTATACATACTAAATCCAATCAATTCCATAAGTTATGAACGAAATATAAGATTTTTGCCTCTTAGTAAATTTATAGTGTGTTGCCCCCCATAGCAGCATTACAATATTTCACCAACTCACATTTGTTGCATGTGTTCATATCACTATCATTACCCTCCTTACCGCAATTAGCACACGTTGATAATCTAATGCTGGTATTTGATATGGACATCTTATTTATACCAACAACAGCAGCATCTATGTTAGTACTACTATCAGATGAACTTATATTTTTATTTTGCTCACAAGATGTGCATATTTCCTTGCTTGATGCACCACCGCCGCCCTCATCGCAGTACTTATGCATTTTATTATTACTTGATGTATTACTCATAATATAATTATTAGTCTTTTAGAAGGGAGCAAAGATTGATAAGACAAAACGAATATAACATACATTCACATGAACTGTACAAAAAAATGACACATCATCTCTTTATGATACTCGATAAATGTACCCCGAACTCATACCCAACTACACATTGCAACTTACCAGCCTAATCAATAGATTCAGATGATAATATCCAACAGAACACAAACTGTTTTACTTTTGCTTTACAATAGGTACTTACTCTATTGAGGCAGGAGGCAAACTAGTGATGATTTAGGATACCGCACTTCAATATCTTTTCTCTTCATCTAATTGGGGCATTGCAAATACATCTCATACTACTCTAAAGAGAGATTAATATAGTGCATTAGAATGAGCATATTGGTACTGCTCTATCGTCACTGTTGTACAAAGATTTTTCAATTGGTGGTCTCAAAAAGTTGTGTAGGGTTGTGGCGGTGATATCAGGGACGATTAAGTATTTATAACAGGCATATTGAACTGCAGATGCTGTCACTTCATCTTATTTTAACGCTTATTCGATAGGTTGTACTCTTGTAGCAGAGAATCTTATATTTGACACACAAGATAGCTTCAAAGTCACAGATTACAATTCACAAAAATTGAGCTGGCCAGTGTTGTATTGGGGGTTATATCCATGTGCAATTTGCAATCAATATTGAGCCATAGTACATATACTGAACAGTATAGATTATCATGAGAGTCTATCTACTAGTATTATTGGCCCTACTCCACAAATTATGCTTCTCGTTTACATCACGTCGGATTGTAGCGACGACATTACCTCACCATGCTGCTATTACACAAAAACATCAAACTCCCATCAAAGCGGTAGAAGGCGATCTATCAACTACAATACAGAAACATATTCAAAACGCAAAAGAGGCAAAATATAATAATGAAGTATCAACACAACAAATAGAAATGAATTATGCAGAACAAACACTACTGCAATATATTGATGAATGTAAGTTAGAAATATCAGATTGTATACCACCACCTGATGCTCAAATATTTAGTGATGTGATTGATGGATTGTTGCTATTGTCACCTTCTTCTTCGTTATTATTGGTTAATAATAATAATGCTGATGATAAAACCTTTAATATGAATGTTGATTATGATTATAAACTTCAAGAACAACTTAGTGAACAACAAAAGTATTTCTTTGGAGTGTCGTCGAGTAAGCGTAATAAACCTCAACAAAGGAATGATCCTCATAAAAGCGATAGGGCAACACAAGTACTGGATAT
>Ga0075439_12317_pt1 | contig 11108 bp, 8 predicted proteins | sample MintriSingleCell_FD_74264 | JGI IMG/M metagenome (GOLD analysis project Ga0075439, IMG submission 74264) | Marine eukaryotic communities from Monterey Bay, USA to study complex ecological interactions - Minidiscus trioculatus JGI Plate_4_G5... | ecosystem: Environmental > Aquatic > Marine >... | reverse complement strand
AATGGCAATGGAAAACATAGTTTACTTAGAAAGGTATTTTGTGTAAAATGATAGCCTTAGATACCTTAAGGTATTTTTTATCATTTCTTGATTGTGGCATTTCGTTTGGTATCCTGACAATTTTCACATAGAGGTATCCCCAAAACTCTACTAGCGCTCATGCGCCAATTCAGCTTCAGAATGATACCTAGCCATTTGTACGATCCGCCGATAATAGAACCATATCGTGATAACATTAGTAGTAGTAGTATAAGTTTGTTTGATATAATATGATGGAAACATCCACCTCCGCAGAGGCTGAAGATCCTCTACCAGTCACAAACGGTGAAGCTGATTTTATTGCTGCCAACAAACCTGAAAATGGTGTTGATAATGATGATGCTTTTTCTCATGTCGGTACCGTAGATGGAGATGTTGAAGAAGGGCGTGATACTATCTTAACAGCTGATGATACTGTTGAACGAACTAATCGTAAGTTTATGAGGTTTGTAGTTTTGTTATATGCATTAGATATGTCGTTGCAAAAGATCTTACGAATTTACACTTTATCGTTGCAATAGGTGCATTAAGGAAGAAGTGTTTTATTATCATTGCATTATTATTAGTTATCGGTGGTTTAGTTGCCTTAATTGTTGGATTGGTAGTTAGTCAAAACAATAACAATAATGAACCTGCATCAGGCGAGAGTAGTAATATGTCAAATGAATCACCCAACAACGAGGCATTAGATGGAATGGATCAAACTACACCCACTCTTGACAATGAGCCTGCAGCAGAGGATGATACACCTGCCGCAACTCCACCCGAGGTTATTACAGACCCCGAAGATCCAAATGCCAAACGTCTAAGTGATACTATCATGTATTTAATTGATAATGATATTAGTTCTACAGCATCATTACAAGATACAACCTCACCACAATATCAAACTGCTGTTTGGATGGCACAACAAGATCCTAAACCATTGGACATACCCACATCTAATAATTATCAATTTAATCAGCGGTATTCTCTAGCTGTATTATACTATGCACTGAGTGGTGAGGGATGGGCATTTGATATGAAGTGGTTAAGTGGACGACATGAATGCGAATGGTATACTAGTTTATTTCTACAGAGTGGCTTTACAAGCTTTGGAGTCTATTGCGATGGCGAGCCAGACTTGGAAGATCCTGATGCTGACATATACTCCAAACAGAGAACTGTGACAACACTTGACTTTCCTCGTAAGTTTTGTTGTGTGTTTCCACTGTGCACAGATCTTGTGGTGTGTGATATCTCTCAACACTTAATGATATGTACCATCCACAGCTGAGAACAACATGATTGGTAACCTACCATCTGAATTACGTCATTTGAAGTATCTTAAATCCCTACATATTGAACAGAATGAAGGTATTGTAGGATCTATTCCTGAAGAATATGGAGAGATGGAGAATCTTCGTTACTTTGGGCTCGTGTATACTAAATTGACTGGCAAGATCCCTCGCTCATTTGGTGGTTTGAAGAAGATGACTTCTTTAATCCTCGAGGTACGTACATTTTGTTGATCAAGGGCTACACTCATACTATACAACTCACATATTAACGTGCCTCCTCTTCGCAGAATAATGAGTTGGCCAGTGATAGCACGGAAGGAGATCTTGACTTTCTGAATGAGATGACAAGTCTAGTCTACTTGGCTCTTGACTACAACCCAATTACTGGTACTATTCCCGACCTGTCAGCTCTTACAAAGCTTCAAATGTTGTCTGTGCCCAACACGAATATGTACGGAACACTTCCTCAATCATTATCAAAGTTAACACAATTGCGACTACTATTCTTGGATGATTGTGGATTTGACGGCAATATTGATATGTTAATGGGCATGAAAAATCTGACACACATCTATTTAGAGGACAATCACTTTGACAATACTATGGACGATACGTCATTTGCCGAGTTGGAGAAGCTTGTTCATCTCGACGTCAGTAATTGTAGTTTTAGCGGCAACGTACCTGGTCATCTATTTAACATTTCCTCGTTGGAGGTAATTGATATGAGTGACAACACTCTAGAAGGAGAACTACCTGCTCAAGCACTCTCTGACGTTGAGGAAACTTCACTGAAATTTCTTTCGCTCCACTCTAATAAACTTACTGGCGCTATCCCTCCAAGCATTTCGAACTTGAAAAGTTTGATGACCCTCGATTTATCAATGAATGAGTTTAGTGACGATATCCCTTCGGAGATTGGCGACCTTGAGAGATTGAGCATCTTGTTCCTTGGACGTAACGAGTATAATGAGTTGGCACTGGATGATGCTCAGTGGCTAAAGAATCTGACTTCCCTTACTGAATTGTCTTTGAAGAGCTCCAACTTGATTCAGACAATTCCAGATTGGTTGGGTAGCAGTTTAAGCAAACTCTTGTTTCTGGATCTTGCCGAGAATGCTCTAACTGGTACTATCCCCCAATCACTTCAGAATATGACCGACTTAACAGTATTAATCTTGAATCAGAATCAGCTCACTGGCCAACTTGGATTAGGGGATCTTATATACTTGGAGGTACTACTCATTGATGACAACTCCCTGACTGGCAATGCAGAAGATGTGTGTGTTCATACTATTACCCACTTTGTTTCTGATTGTGGTGGAGGGAGTGAGGAGCCATTTGAAGCAGAGTTGACTTGTGAATGTTGTACTCTATGCTGCAATGACTCTAATGTCACTTGTAATGATAGTGAGTGGCTGGGTAATGCGGAAGGCATATGGGAATTTGGATTTGATCGAGTACGTTGGGCCTTCGACGATGGGATGATATCACCCTTTGTGAACTATAATTATCAGCAATCAGTTGAATCATCCGAAGCGGCCCTGGCAGAAGGAGTAGAAGGACCATAACGGGATAATTGGAGGCTGTATGTATATTTAAGTATTGATTGGGGGTTTTAGGAAGGAACAAAATAGGGAAAGTGTAAATGTAATAAGATAATAAATAAGATAGGAGGTTGACTATATTGGGTTATTGGTTCTATTCGTCTAATCAACGTCGCTGGTTCTCCTTATCTCCGCCAACCAATCGAAGTCGAGCAGCATCTTCCGAGTCCCTGACTCCAGAGATTGCTTTAGATAATTGCTCTACATTGTCACTTGCCTCCTTTACTTTTGTTTCCAACTTCTTTAGTATCTGTGCTTCACCTCCTAATAGCTTATGACAAACATCAATCTTTTGTGGAGGTAAATCGACCAAGCAGCGTACGTCACCGGCCTCAATGGCTCCAGCAGACATGGCTTCACATGATGTGGTCGACTCCTTCTCGAGTTTGCTGACAGTGCTCTCCCATTTGTTACAACTTGTTTCATATCGTTGTAAATCTTTAAAGTACGCAGCCTCGGCGTCGGTAATTGTTGGACGTAACTCCCTCGTTGCAGTAAGTACTGCCGAGCTACGTTCAGCGAGTATTGAAGCCTTTGATTCCAAGGCAACAACACGCTTTAGATTTGACTCATACTTGCTCTTGAATTCATCAAGTAGTGATGTGAGACGAACGAGCTCGGAAGATTGATGATTATACATTTCAGTGAGGAGCTCTCGTCTAGCACTGAGAATCTTTGACATTTCTTCCAAGGGCACGAGAACATTCACCTCACATGAGTGTTGAGTCTCGAGGAAGGTTGCAAGATTTTCAGGCCCAGCGTCCTTTGGTAGGGTAGCACTACCCACAACTTTGCCCATTTTAGACAGTCCATTGCATACCTTGTCTATCAACGGCTGCAATATCTCGTGCAAGGGCTTTACTTTCTTGAGAACATCCAGTGCTGCATCATCGCCAATAGTAGCTTCCAATTCTTCAGATTTTGCCTTCATTTGCTCAGATGTTTCATGTAAACATTGAGTAGCAGTAATGTTTACCACTTCCATTGAACCTAAGTGATGTTGAAGCGGAATAGTTAGAGACATGGCAAGTAATAGTTAGTGAGTCATGCAATTCTAAGTCACTTACCATTTGATACCCTTGCAAGCATGATATGTCCCAAGTGTACATCCCCACTAACACAAGCACCAACAAGTGTAGTGTTGGTCAAACTAACTTCCAATTCAGACCATACTTTTGTCCGAATAGTAGACAAACCTTTATCTTCTCCTCTTGTTCCATCAGCTCTAGACTTGAAGCAATTGGCCGTTACGGCAACGGCGTTGGTAGTGACCGTTACTATACGAGAGTTTGTTACCAAATGTAACATTATATCATCAAGTGGATCAACCACAATTGAACAGTCTCTGGTATTATTGGAAGAAACAGTAGTCAGAGCTGTGGATGACGTGCTTTCGCCTGATTCCTCCTCTGAAACATCATTCATGATGGATGCACTTTCAACATACATGCCCGTACCCCGGACAATATCATCAATCAATTGACAATCGCTATCACTCTCAAATTCAAACCTTGGCAGGATAACAGCACCCTCACCCGGGAGGATACCAACTTCCACATGAGATGAAAACCCCTTGCTGGTACGTGCAACGACAAATCCATCGATAATACCAGCACCCGAAGTACCTCCAAATGATTCAATACATGAATATGAACCACTCGCCTGCTCTTCAGGTGGCATGACTATTGGTCCTTGTAACCGAGGCTGCCATGACAAGGCCTGTGAATATCCATCATAATCACCAGAACTTGAATATGACTTTGTATGTACAACTGATGCACTGACATAATAACTTCCCCCAGTACTGCTACCTGTTACCATTCCCTCAGGTATACCAAACACATCCAATAGATACCTCCGTGCAGCACGACATTGTCTTAACCGTGCCTCGACACCCTCATGTTCAGTCGTTGGCGCAGGAGTCGTTTGAGACATGGCTTGTAGGTATGATGACAATGCTTCAATCTCATCATTCAATTGAGATATAGTACTCATAACTGTAGTGCGGGGTAAGACTGCACCATCAAATATGATTGGTGATGCACCATATACTGATCCATCATTGCACAATATCAAAATTGACGTGGATGAGAATCCACTTGAGTTAGAATTGAAACAAAAGTCGACAACACTTTTTGATGGTGTTGATGACAACCTCGAATATGATGGAGAAGGTTGATCATAACCACCACCACGATTATACGCTGCATTCTCGGCATCAACCGTATCCTGTAAGCCACGAACTAAATCTTGATAATTAAACCGCAGTGGTGTGGTTACTTCACCTCCTCCCTTACCACTTTGACTACTACCATCGACAGACAATCCATGATATAAACAAACAACATATCCAACAAATGTATCATCTTTTCCACCCTCTCTTAGTAACATGGCAATACTACCATTCCTACTAAACATTGAATTTGATTGTGGTGCAGATCGGATACGAATAATGGATGAATTAGATGGTGACATTAGTAACTGTTTCTCGAATGGTTCATGTGATTGTAAATTTTGCCTTGTATACTTTTCTGATCATCACCTTCATCGGGTGGAGTATAGCCAATGGTTAGTAGAAACACCGAAGTGGAAGTATACAAACATAGTGTTGGTAATGTTTTCATCCCTTCTTCTCCTTGCAGTTGATGTTTATACAAACTCTGTTTACTCCTATCATTACCATTATCATTACCATCAACACATAACAAACCAATAACATTATCAATAGCAATCGATTCTTGAACAAGTATTGGAAGTACAGTAGTAATCTTTAATGAACTGGTAATACCCTCATTATTATCACGGGGGGTAATATTATCATCTCCGCCTGATGAGGAGATTGTGTCACCAAAGGGAGCAAATTCAGTAACAATAACATGTTTTTGTAATGTTGTATCATACAAGTAAGAATGGAATGATCGTCCATTTGGTGATATACAGGAATTTTCTAACGAGTTGTTGTAGTTTGATGATGATGATGTATTGTTATTGTTTGTTGTTATAGCAGTGGATGTTGACAATGTAGGGACTAAGGCAGAGGAAGACACATGATGTGTACCATTTTTTGATGCACTCGCGGCTGCCTTACTTGCTGCTCCAGCAAATGATGAAGTGTTTGTCTTACTAGTACTACTACTGCTAGTACTTTTAGTAGCACCAAATCCAATAATTGGCAATGTAGAAGATGTTGTGGGAGGTGATTTGTTGGTATCAGCTGAAGTGGAGGCAAACAAATTTGTTTTAGCGGAGCTTATTGAATCTTTTACGCCTGCCGATGATTTAGTGCTACTAGTACTGCCACCAAAATTAAACCCACTACTTTCTGATGATTTATTAGCATCACTTGAAGGTTTGGAATTAATAGCAGCACCACCGAATCCGGCAAAAGGTAATGAAGGAGCTTCAGCTTCGTTGTTGTTTGATGTTGTGCCACCAAAACCTCGGTCGCTTGATGAAGAAGGTAATGATGCTCCAAAGGATGAACCGAACATACTGATATCAGATATATATTATCTGCACGATGTGTATATTGATTATTTAGGTTTGTTTTATTAATGAAACTTGCAAACGATAATGAAACTTTATGTTTGAAATAAGTTCCCAGCCACACAACTCTCAAGCTTTCAGAGTACGATATAATATAGTGTGGACGATAGGTTTACCAAGCTGCCGTGCCAATACTTATATCGTCGGGCTCTCCTTAAGCAGTCTGTATATTATCATATATCTCAGCAGCAAATAAGCTGCTTGTTTTAAGATTGGTTTGCAATAATTTGCAAAACACACTCTCATAGTACACCAAACAAACAACAAACAAACAACATGCGTATCTATGGTAATCTGCACGGCCTTTGAGACGGATTAGTCTCCTTTTGAAGTGCTTATATCTCAGTCAAAAATTGGACCTAGATCAAAAGTCAAAGTGTTTAAGAACACTTCAAACCATCTCCAGTCTAGTAGTGCTATCGAATTTGGGGTGAGGAGGCCATATGATTGAGCTACATACGCTGTTAATCAAGAAAATCGCTGATGAACAGGGTTGAGACTAATTAGTCTCATTTTGACGAACCTTAGTATTACAGCTAACACCCTAGTTTAGGCCTAACCTATACCTATATTTTACCTAGTTTAGGGCCCTAGGTTAGCCAAAACTAGGTTTATGACCACAGGGGATCGAACTCGGAGGATCATACTGATAGTCACACACCATTTTCACAGAAGTAGGCGCAGTCTAGCGCGTATAACTTGTCTATAGCTCGAGATATCCACTCGCGAATTTTTTTACCTGAAAGCTGAGATCCTTAGCTTTAATTTAAGTATAGGTTTCCCTATGGTTAAATCAAAAACCACATTACATTATAATTTTGTAAATAGGAGACGAATTCGTCTAATTTGAGACGAATTAGCGATGCCGTGCAGATTACCATCTACTTGCATTCAGAGTTATCCGCCACTCACGCCTCACACGGTGTATCACATGAAGATTATGATCAATACTCAGCATACTGTACACGTCGATTATCACGTCTACGACATGGCAAACCCGTTAAACGTGAACTATTACACTGTCGTCAATATAAAAATTCATTATCAACAAAGTTAGATGAAAATGGTAAAGACACACTAAGTACTAGTAAAGCCAAGCATGCATACCGTGCGATAGATATGAATAATATACCATCCGATGTATTGTCTACACATGATAATTACTTTATGGAACCATTATATTGTGCTGAACGATGTTGGGCACAGAGTATGTCTGTGAAAGCTATTGAGACTAATGGGGTTAGTAGTAGTAGTGATGCATTTGGTGGTGGCGGCGGTGATCCTAAGAAGGATTGGTCACCTGGTAAAATTCGTGCACATTCGATTAAACGATTACGAAAGGCTGTGAAGTTTGCTACATTACTTGAAAGTTTAACAATAAGTACAAAGGCATCTCCTACTTCCGAAGAAGACTTAAACGGTGGAGATACAATGGAGGATGGAGCACAAGAGAAGAAGGCACAACCGCCAGTAGATGAACATACACAAATGGAGGCCAAGGCATATGCATCATGGATGCGTGGTAATCTCGCCTTGGAACAAAATCATTGGCAATCGGCATGTAATGAGTATCAAACTGCACTTACACTATGTGAATCACTAGCAAGTAATATTGGAGGTAGTACTAGTAAAGTGGAAGAAGGTAGTGCCGACGACGTTGGAAATGATTTACAACAGTTAGAATTGTTTGATTTCTTTACAACACGAGCACAGAATGTTATTGCGCCACTGTTGAGGTATTGTCATTATGAGCTGCAGGTATGTGTGCATATCATGTGTTCACTTTTTTCCTGAATCAATTCATTGTACCTCGTCAATATTCTAACAACCGTACCCAATGATACTCTTCACTCACTTGTAATAGGAAAAGGGAATGTCACCTACCGAAAAGATATCCTTCCTTCAATCCACTTCATCTGTCTCAGATGCACTACCTAATGATCCACTCCAATCCAAACTCCATTCGCTCAAAGCTCAGACACTACAAAGTCAAGCAACAAGTGGATCATCCATGTCTCAGATTGTATTTCGTGAGAATACCATTGCCGTGGAAACTAAGGAGTTGAGAATGGCACTATTGAAGATTCAAGATTTAAAGAATGATTGGGAAGAGGATACCAATAACAATTCAAAAGATGCCAAATTCATGGCGTTATTAAATGGATACGATGATGCCATTTCTCTAGCTAATCAAGAGTTGAAACAACTGGCTACACTTAAATCAGGCCCAGCCGTCAATGCCAAGAAGTTTCAATTATCAAACATTGTTGGATATTGCAAATATCAAAAGTTAAAATTGGTAATGGGACGAAATGAGGAGTTAGCTAATGGTATCATACGGAGGAATAAGAAGAAGGGCATGACACTGAAACACTTTGAGGAGGTAGCACATTTATATGACGCATTGTTACAAGATGGACGGGCTGTTGCTTCACTTCCTGGTGGTGGCTCTTTGGAGAACTTTGATGGTAGTACGACATCAACGGTAGAGGATGAGTTCCTGTTGGAGGCGAATGCCAATATCTTGAGGCTTCGTGCATTGCGTTGCTACTACCTTGCCAAGATGCATGCCTCACCACATGTTAACAAGTATGCCGAGGCTGTAGCACTATTAGATCAAGCCGAGAGTCTAGCCCAAGAAGCAACTGAGGAGATTGGTGCATGTGATCAAATGGAAGGAGGTGATGTCTTGTTGGAAAACTTGGAGAGTGTAATCGAAGAAATGAAAGGAGAAAAGTGCCGTATGTTGGCTGTATCTTATTTGAATACAAACACATCGTCTACTGTTGACAAGTGTGTGCTAGAGAGACTACATGATTATGGCATCCCATCCGCAACAGCACCGCTAGCTCATGTCCCTCCCAAGTTGGAACCAATGGCATGTAAGCCTAGTTTCTTTGATGTTGCATTGAACTTTGTTAGTGATTATCCTACAGAAGAGCTTGAGCAAGTATTAGAGGAACATGGAGATGGTGGTAGCGGTGGTGGAGAAAGTAAAGGTATCTTGGGTTGGTTTCGGAGATAGGGTGGATATGTGTATTATGTGGAAGAAGCTTAAGTTAAAGAGAACAAAATCTCTTTGTGTATCAGTTTAGTCATAGATATCTTCTATCACCATAGACCTCCAGTGCAGCTTGAAAATACTCCATTGCAACCTGATCAGCCCAGCTATTTAGCATGTATCCTCCAGTCAAAGCATCGGATACGAACCACCTATAATCACGGTTGCAAAGAAATGGTGCATGGCTCCCTGATCTAGCAACAGCAACCATTCCACGATTTGTCGTTCTTATCAAATCAGCGAACGTCCGTCCATCGTGCATATCATATGGTGAAATCTCGTACAGATTTTGTATATTGCAACATGGATCATCAGCCGAATTTAAAACAAGTTTCGGTGTGGTAATGTCTTCAAGCTTATTGATTGGATTTATACTTCCATAGTATGAACTTGTATTTGTATATCCAGCAAATACAACGCCTTCATCAACAACTTCTTGCAGACTAGAGGCCGCCAACATCTTATCCACCGCATCACTGTTGTATTTACGGAGTACTGCTTCATTTTGAATAACAAAGTGGTCTTTAACACCTTGTAACAGTAGATCATTATATGGCCATAAAAATCGTTCTCGTTTCAATACTGTAGATATATCATAACCAGGTACAACATCAACCGAGGCCACTATCACTGGCGGATTGGATTCTGGCTCGTCGATACGTCGTCTATCCCACTTTGACAGAGCCGTTACTGTCATCGAAGTGCCCGCTGATATACCATATAGGAAGAATGGCGTGTCGTTTGATACTAACTCTCTTTTGATATAATTATAAATCTGTTCCAAATCATCCACATCTCCGAATATGTTCATCCTCGGTACCTTTAATGGTTGTATCAATCCGCGTCTGTTAACCACAATAGAACGAAATCCAAACTCATAAGCTTTTCTTATAATACTATTTCCAGGTAGATCCATTGAATTGCATCTCAAACCAGGTTGAAAAAGTATAACGGGTGATGTTTTGTTGAACCCTTTGCTGTATGGAGAATCATCATCAAAGGGTGGGAAGATATCTAGCAAGATTGTATCATTCATAGATTGATGATCATGTAGATTGCTGTTTAAACACTCGATGTCTTTGTTGATACAATCACTGACTTCGACAGCTATTCTTTGATACGGTATACCACCTCCTTTTTGATGGAAAAGGTTTTGTATCATCCACGGTATGAACTGGATATGTCGATTGCGTAGTAGTAGTGGTGGCTTGGGTCCGCGCTTAATCGCTGGTACTCTTTGCAATATCTCATTTAACTTTGAGTCTGTACCTTTTATAAGATCAGCAAGTCCTTCATTTGTTGTTGTTAATAATACTGGTAATTCAATCGATATAAGAAGTAATATTATACTGATTATATACTGTGTTTTGTTTGTGGATAGTTTAGTGTCATCATCATATTTTTTTCTTGATGATTTGAAACATGAAGTATATATACGACGACAAAACCAAACAATACACATGATGTGAAGTATGATGAATGATAATGCCGCGATAAGACTAGTTTCATGATTTGATGTTGGAAATTGAGTATGCCAACCCCAGAATACTTTCATCAAGCTTTCGAATGAGATGAATG
>Ga0075439_10425_pt1 | contig 11139 bp, 9 predicted proteins | sample MintriSingleCell_FD_74264 | JGI IMG/M metagenome (GOLD analysis project Ga0075439, IMG submission 74264) | Marine eukaryotic communities from Monterey Bay, USA to study complex ecological interactions - Minidiscus trioculatus JGI Plate_4_G5... | ecosystem: Environmental > Aquatic > Marine >... | reverse complement strand
CTTATTTCTACTCTCATAAAAAGATACCGCAGAATTAGCGGGGGAGTCGCCTTAAACATCAACCTATCTACTATCAGCCCATAGACGACTTATCAGCCTCTCAATATATACTTATTGCGCTATGGGATCGTCCTCTTCTACCGGTAGAAGGCGTGGTAATACATCTAGCAACAACTCGAGTTCATCATATCCAGCCACACGCAATCGTCGAGCGGGAGCCTCAAGTACATATCCTGGACAACATCAACAAAGTGTACAACACGACAGATGGGTTAATAACAATACATCTGCAGCCTCATCATCAGCACCAACGCCTATTGGTAATGGTCGTATAACAACACCCACTAATCGTATCAATAACAATAGTAGAGGGCGTGATACTCGAAATGGTAGTAATAATACAACTTCATCAGCTGCTACATCATCATCTGTCGGTGCATCAACTATAAGTGGTAGTAATAGTAGTAATAATGCTACAACACTATCTCGTCCAGGTGCATACTCAATTTCAAGGGAGGGGGCTGGTCCTACGCAAGTCTTTCGTGTACAGATTCCTAGTGAGGTTCGTCCTGGTCAAGAGTTTCAGGTGAGTAGTATAGGATCTTTGTTGTTTCAATTGTCTACAATTGCTTACTGTTAGATCTGGAAAATCTAATCTATTATGTTATGTGCACATTGTTCAAACACAGGTTATTGCAGGATCACGAACAGTACGTGTTCGTTGTCCAAGTGAATCTCGTGGTGGGCATTATTTGCAAATTACTGTTCCGCCGGAACCAATTGCTCGACAAAATGTCCAAGGTATGGCAGTATTAACAAGCGCCACCGGTGAAGAAGGTGGTGGATTAGTTCCAATGAGACCAAGTGTTGCTGCCGAGAATGAGTCTGTAGTACAATCGTATCATGAACAGTCATCATTACAGAGTAGTGGCAATTCCAATAATAATGCAGCAGGGGAAAGAGCAGCGGAAACTTCTCAACAACAACAGCATCAACAACCTCAACAACCTACTACATACATGGTAACTGTACCTCAGGGGATTAGTGCTGGTCAACAATTCGCTGTAGAAGTTGAAGGTCAGCGTATGATGGTAACATGTCCAGCAAATGTTCAAGCGGGTATGAATTTGCGTATACTACCTCCACAACAATCGACACCTCCACTAAATAATAGTCTAAGCACGGCCACTGGAACATCTCTAGACCGTCCACCTTCTGAACAAGAATCTAGTAGATCTAGTAGTATAATTTCCAATTCACCACCATTAATGCAAATGTTTGAAGTAGTTGTTCCACCAGGCGTGCAACCTAATCAATCATTTAATTTGCTAGCTAATGGACAACGTGTCTTGGTGACGTGTCCACCGGGAATACTACCCGGTCAAAAGGTACGATTTCAATTACCAATTAGTAATGACAAAACAAAGGATACGCCAGCTGTACAGTTAGAATATGAATCAATCAAGGACGGATGGGCACGTACCATTCGTGTCACAGATATGAAATTCGTTTGGGTACGAATGAATGAAGATGGAGAAATAGATACAAAGTCCGTTAGTCGATTTGATATTAAACACTCGGCATATACAAAACGATTAGCATTCTTAGAAGGGAATGATAGTCGAATGAGGACCGGTATGTTGTCGTTTGGGATTGCAAATGAGAGTAGTGTCGATTCGAGTGTTCATAGAGATGGGAAGGAGGTGATTGGTTATTCTGAAATAGCAGCAGCTCAACCACTTAGCTTTGACGAGAAGACTGCTTGGTTTCAAGATATCATTCGAGAACGGTTGAGGATAAAATGGGGTGACGGGCATATACGTCTCCTAGTCAGAAGAAAGCACTTACTCCATGATAGTATTGAGGCTGTAATGTCACTTTCAAGGACTGACATGAGCAAGATATGGAGATTCGAATTCATGAATGAAGTTGGCGTTGATGCAGGAGGACTTCAACGTGAATGGTTTCAATTAATTACCGAGGAGATATTCAATCCAGATATGGGATTATGGCTCCCTTCAGCAACCAATCAAATGGCCATGCGTATCAATCCATCTTCTGAGATGGCATGTCCCGAAGATCATTTGATCTACTTTAGATTTCTTGGTAGAGTAATGGGCAAGGCATTGTTCGACGGTCAGTTAGTTGCTGGTCATATGGTACGCCACTTATACAAACATTTACTTGGCTGGCCAGTGATGTTTGAGGATTTAGAATTACCAGACGAAGATTACTACAAATCATTGAAAAGTTTATTAGAGCTTGATAACGTCGAGGATATGTGTTTAGATTTTACATTTACAGAAAATGCATTGGGTGAGAATAGAGTAGTAGACTTGATTGAGGGCGGTTCGGATGTGACTTTGACGAATGACAATTTGCCTGAGTATTTGGAAGCAAACCTCATGTACCATCTTATGGATAGAGTCAAGCCACAGCTCAAGGAATTACTGTTGGGTTTCTATGATGTTATACCAGAGCCATTGCTAACCATCTTTGACTTTCAAGAATTGGAGCTGGTAAGTTTATAATGTTCTTATGCATATCATTTATCTATGAATCTAATCTCACAATGCTCATGACACATACTAGCTCATGTGTGGCTTGCCGACCCTAGATATTGATGATTGGATGGAAAACACCTTATACACTGGATACTTTGAAAGAAAGGGAGAGCACGCAATAACATGTCAATGGTTCTGGGAGGTTGTAAGAGACGAATTTGATCAAGAGAAACGAGCCCGACTACTTCAATTTGTCACTGGTACGAGCGGCGTACCATCAAGAGGATTCTCTGTCCTGCAGGGAAATGACGGAAGTATCAAGCCTTTCACGATCAATGGTATAAAGAAGGAAATCTCCCTATACCCACGATCACACACTTGCTTCAATAGAATCGATCTACCAATATACAGCTCGAAGGAAGAACTCAGTGAAAAGTTAAAAGTTGCAGTATCGACATCGGCCACAGGTTTTGATATAGAGTAGGTGTCTTAGAAGTAGATTAAGATAAGTAGATGTAAATACTGAAACTAAAACTAGAGGAGAATGATCATAGACAACCACAATAAAGAGATTGGAGAGGCCGAGAAGAGAAAATGAAATGAGAGGATACCGACTATATTCTCCCCTGAAAAGAGTACTCATCTTAGTAAACTTGAAATCCCAAATCTCACAGCTGTTATATGGTTGATTGCAATTTGATTGGTAGACTAGTATTACCTCCTACGATGGTATTGGCAATCACAATTAAATAACAGTATATTATAACGCTCGTCCAACTGATAGAAATCGGATAACAACAGCAGGCTCGATACTTATCTTAAAAGATATAAGTCATTTAACAATAAGTGAGTTGCAACCACAAAATTTTTAAGATTGAGACTTGAGAAGTAGGTAACTGATATGGCAATAACTAATCAGTATAGTAAGACACCGATGGCATCATCGAGTTGTATATACGACGGTACTACTACTAACCGTAAACGACTACGCAGACGAGTATCTTGCTGTGAACATATAATACCTAAGCTTATATCAATAATATTACTGACATCAAATAATTGCAGTGAAGGTGCATTCAGCCCTTCTGGCATGCCATCACTATTTATACCGCCAAGTAGTATAAAACACAAACCAATGATACAGCGTCAAAGTAGTATAAAGCATATAAACTTATATAATCCACATCAAAATTATAAAAGACAACATAATGCGAGAAGAAGAAGATCAATAACTTGCAACAACTTGTCAGATTTTCCATCACAAGAGTATGATCAATACGATGACGACAATGAAGATGATTATACTACATCCAATACCCATACCAATACAAATACGAACTTCCAAAGGAGTAACTTTATACAAAAACAATCATTGGGTAGTATACCAAAGGATAGATATGAGATAATAATGTCAAATAATAATAATGAAAATGAAAGTGAGGAGGATGAATGGGATAGCTATTTGAATATGGACATTGGTATAGATGACGATAGAGATGACGATGGTGCGCATATATCTAATACACAGATTGATAGTGGAATTGACGAAAAGAAAACTGACTCTGTCAAACAAACTGCAACTAGTGAAAGCTCTATTGGAAGTGAAATTGAGATATCAAATGAGCTACAGGAAGAAGCAACAGTGGATGATTTTAGGGATCAATTCTCAGTCAAGTCCAAACAAACATTATCACCAACATCAGATACAAAGCAACAAGTCAATCAAAAAACAAGACAGCAGCGTATATCAACAGAACAAATACAACAAATTAAATCATCAATATCAATAGTTGACGCCATTGAAACATACAACCTACCGGAATTTACACGTACCTCTTCTAGTAGTATACATTCATCATCATCCTCAACAGCAAAGGCATGCTGTCCATTTCATAATGATAATAATCCAAGTATGTCAATTGATGATTCAAGAGGATTGTATAAATGCTTTGCATGTGGTGCTGGTGGTGACATATATAACTTTATACGAGAGTATGATTATTTAGAAACAAAACAAAGAAGTGGGAAAGAGAAGATGGGATATATGGCAGCTGTTGAATATGCTGCACGTGAATTTGGCAATACTGACATGAGCAATTACAACTTTATTGGAAAAGGAAATGTAAACTATGAAGGAATGAGTAACGAAACAAAAGAAAAGATATATCAACGCAATAAAAAGAAGGAACGGATAAAACAAGCAAATACAGCAGCGGCGGCATTCTACACAAGATGTTTAGTTACATTACCAACGGCGGGTAAGGCACGTGTACATTTACGATTGCGTAATATAAGTCCCGAGTCGATACGATTATTTGCTATTGGTTATGCTCCCGATTGTTATTATGGTGATGAGAAGAAGAAAATTTCTGGTAGTGGCGGAGGTAGGAAAACATGGGGTACGGGATCATTGGTTGAATATCTAGCTGAGATGGAGTTTACACCGGATGAAATTGTAGAGGCTGGACTTGCTACACGGACGAAGCAGCAGGTGAAACAAGTCAAGGATACTGATACATCCAAGGATGACAAATCGACTAGTACTGATGAAGATGAAGCTATAGAATATGATTATTCGGGACTCATGGATCGATTTAGAAGTAGACTCATCATACCAATCATGGACGAGGGAGGGCAAAATGTTATTGGATTAGGTGGTAGACATTTGGAGAATGTAAGCACCGAGGACGATGAGGAAACCGAAAAGAATGAAAAGTTTATACCTGCCAAGTATATCAACAGTCCAGACTCTCTCGTGTTTACCAAGAAGAATGTATTGTTTAATAGCTACAAGGCAAAACTAGCTTTAAATGAAGACAACTCGAAAGAGGAGAGTTCATCCACCACACCATCATTTAATGGAGAGTCAAAGTTTGATGCACCACCAGCACTAGTGATTGTGGAAGGGTACTTTGATGCCATCGCCTTGTCAAATGTTGGTGTACGAAATGTAGTCGCTAGTATGGGCACTGCATTACCAATGGAACAATTAAAGATTGCTGCCGAGATGGGTAATGTACCAGGAGGGCGTATCATACTTTGTATGGATGGTGATGATGCCGGCGTCAATGCAGTGGAGAGACTATGCAGTAGCAATATTCTATCAAAAGTACCCGAGCTGAATAGAAATGAGTTGTATGTGGCATCACTCCCCGATGACATCAATGTAAAAGACCCCTCAGACTTTGTTGAATATGCTGGAGACAATGCCCAACAACGATTTCAAGAGGAGATTCTTGATAATGCCTCAGCTTGGGATGAATGGTATATCGCACGCCTCGTCTCCAAGTACGAGGTAGATGCTAAAGATGGTGGAATAGATGATAGCTTTGCTGATATATGCGATGATGTATCAACATTTTTGGCTACCATGCCCAACCCTGCTGATCGAACGAGGAGAGTACATAAGATTGCCGAAATGTTGGTCGATCTCATTACGGCTGATACTGATACAGAGAGAAGTGCTTCGTCACTCAACATGTTACGTGTCCAGTTCGAGTCAGACATACTCAACATGTCATCTAGGAAGGCAGGGGTACGAGAAGCTATGGAACGACGTATTGAGCAAGCCGATGGAATCACAGGTGATGCAACAGCGTCCATGATGGAGCGACTAACTAGTGGTGGTAATGTTGATATGAATGATGATGATAAAAAGATGTCAACGAATGCTTTGGCTAGGTCAACTCCACCACCTAGGCCAGTTGTTAACAAGCAAACAAGACAAACAGTATCTCGTCCTCCAAGAACAGCCGCCAAAGCGAGAGCTCGAACCTTTCGTGCACGAAAGACGAGAGAACGACAGTCACCAGAGCGACATCTTGTCCCCCACTTTAATGGATTTCAGTTCAAGCATGAATCTGACAGAGATTGGTTGGGTTTAAATGGTAAGCCTAAACCCAAGATGCACTTGGGAGAAACTCCTTCTGCAGTAGAAGAAAAGGATAGACATCGGGCTGAAACTCCTATATTTGAAGACACTTACATTCCATCTCGAAAGAAGGATGCCGCAGTATATTTCAACTCGAATAGTTTCTTGGGTGAGCAGTACCTCTCACCTGAAGCTATTCGTGCGGGATATAGTTTAGATAGCAGCGAAAGGCCAGCACCTGGCGAATCGATTGCAGACTTCATGGAGAATAGATTCTTTGAAAGTGATCCAGATCAGTTGATATTACAAGCCGAGCATCGTTTACTACATGCCTTATCCAAATTTCCTCAAGCTCGAGCTGCTATGAGGACAGTCTATTCAACGTCCACTTTTGGTCCTACTAACATGAGATGGACCAGTGAAGAACGAGAATGGCTGTTTCTCCGTCTAACCGGCTCGCCGGAGATTGATGATCCACTGCCCGTAGAGTTGTTGGATGAAGGATCTCCCTCTGAGCTTCATTTACATTTGGCAAACCGAGAAGACTCACCCGAATATGCATTCAAAAGAGCTGTTGTGGATAATGTATTTACCCATGATACAACACTGTCTGATGATATCATAGACACATCGGTTGAATCAACTGGTAGCCTCGAATACACTGTCAATACCGAAGATGAATCAAGTAGCACCTTAAATCAGAGATCAATGTTAGAGGTAGAAGTAGTGAAGTCTGAGGAGGATGAATTAGATTCACTCCTCGAGGACTCTTCACCTCAGGCTGTTGAAAGCGATTCAAGTAAAGTTGACGACCAATACATAAGAAACGGATTGCTTGACGAATACTTCCTCGAGACTGACATGTTCCCTTCATTTGTTAACAGCACAATAGCCAAGGAGACAAGGGCAGAACTTACCGTACAAGAAACTGTGGCTACTTTACTCCGTGCCACTGCAATGAAGAGATTCTCATTAGCCAAGTCTAAGTTGAATGAAATAGTTACTGAAATGGATCGTCGTGAGAACAGTGATGATGCTGAAAACCACGATCTTATTGTAAACAACGAGTTCAATGGAGTTTCTTCTGAAGATCTACAAGACCTATTCCACACTGTCGGCAATGAAGTTGTAGACGCCCAGAAATCCCTCTATGAGTCTGAACGATCAACTGATAGAGTCAATTCTCACTTGCTTGATTACAGTGTTACCAATGGAGTTCAATACAAACAATCACAAGCTGAACTTGAAAGATTAGATACGCTTATGGACGACTTCATCAATAGCCTCCCCGAGGACACTCATCGACCAGATACTCCAGGAAGTGATGAGAATTACACATTTGGCTCAGATGAAGAAGAAGGACAATTCGATGCTAAGTTTGGAGGTATCGATCCAGCTACATATGTAGTCAAAGGCAGTGACATGCCAAATGGTGAGAGCAAATTTGATTGAAGAGCTTAACTTAAACTAAGCCCAAGAACCACTTGCAAAAGATCACATCTACCCCAACACTTCATCATTAAATTGAACCTCTTTCTTCCCCAACTACTAATCCAAACATTAACTAGCACTTATTCTACAAATTCTCATGCATCCAACATTAACATAAAGATGACTCTTTCCTCCAACTACTCAATTCTCTATACCTTCTTCTTCTTTTTCAATGCATCGCCCTGCACCTTTACCTTGAAATACCTTGCCACAAAGAACTGGGCAAACAAATAGAAGTAACTTCCATACATGATGAATGCGGCAACATTATTCTCCTTACGAATATGGCACGGTTTACCCTCCTCGATGGACTTCTTGTAATAATAAAATGCAACGATTGTAACACCCACACCAACAAACATTTGACTAAGTTGCATAAATGTAACAACGATTGGGTTGAACCACTTTGGTCTCATTTTAACAGCCATTAAAACTGGAAGAGAGAGTAATGTAAGAGTAAGTTTAAGGTTATAAAAATGGAGAAGGTGCCGTGACGGCATGCACACTGAAGATAAACTCACAGTAGTATCCATACATAACGGCATGTACAGAATAATTCATAACCACAAAGAACAACCCCGACGGAGATGTTGTAACATATGAATGCCAGCAGTAAAGTAATACAGTAATATGATGATACCAATGTAAGAAGATGAGTGGCTTCTTATGAATAACAATGAAGAACGTATCCAATAACTCCGGGAACTTGCTTAGAATGAACAATTGTACCCAAAGACCCGTTGATCCTGATCCATACAATGCAGCAGGATTATCACACATATTACTCCTAAGTGGATAAGTCATCAAGTTGTAATATAACTGAGGGGCCGTCCTGAACGCACCAATCCATGAGAATAGACTTAATGAAAAATTCCACGCAGCCAACACCTTACGCCATGAGTATGCAGGTCTATTAGCCATGTAACTCCTACCAATAACAATTAATACAGCATAGAGAATACATGCCCAAATTGGTATCATTGGACGATCTTGCATCCATAGTAATGTCGATGCTGGATCATAATACTTTTCAAATGGTAAGTATAACTTTGCCAATGTTGGATGTACGCATGTAAATTCTGCAAAATTAATACCCAAACCGTTGAGGGTTATACATTCTTTCGGTATGTCTTTAAATACTACGCTCATTGTCTATTATTATTATATTGTATGTATTGTATTGAGTATTTGTATTAGGCTTGCTATCTATTGCAATGAATGATTATGAGAGAGGATAAAATTGAGTTAGACATATATGCAATAGGATTTGCAATTTCTCCACTGCAAAAATACAACAATTTTTCCAATGCATATTAAGTTGCTATCCATTCCAGTAAATAAAAGGAATTATATTATACATAATATCGTTTTAACATGCGAATGCACCGTTTTTTTTTTTTCCCAATGCATTTTTGTTCATATGATATGCACATTTTTGTGCCACTACTTTCAGCCCACAAACAACACAATATAAACGTACCTCCTAACTGTTTATCTCTATTGTCAAAGCAACAACTACTACACCAACCCACACAATCCTGTTTAACAGAGGCAGATGTGTGCAGTTTCGCTCTCAACTCTCAAAGCCAATGCCATCCTAAGGAGTTTCTTAATGAAAACTTTGCAATTATACTTGAACAATCGAAATCATGATATGGTACTCCTATCTAATCCCTATACTTTGCAGTGAGGGAGCTAAGAATGTGCAATAGTATTAGTATTAGAAGTGTTGCAAACATACTATAAAATTCGAGGATACGATTTATAGCTAGGGGCCGGCCGAGAATATAATATACACAAATAAACAAAGTGATATAAAACATACTTTACTTCAGCATGCTTTCAATTTTTGGATGTGGTACTATCGATGATGTTAGAGATGATATTGTAGCGTCTAAACCACATCTTAAGGTTAATAAAAGTGATCAAGAAACAGTTGATACTTCAACTACTACCAATCAAACTAAAAGTTCATCGTTCAATTATTGTTCTTCAATTAGCTGCAACTCAAAGTATCAACCAGATGATAAAGAACAGGTACTACTACCGGCTGCGGTTATATTACTTTCATTGAATAAAACAGTACCTGATTTGTTAAAGTGTATATCAACACCACTATCTCAAATAACAAAAGACACTACAAAGAAGGAAAGAAAAGCGATAAAGGAACATGCAAAAAGAAGGACTGCTGCATTAGAAACACTTTACAACTTGACAAAGAAGGAGTATAATCGGGTACTCTACCAACCCTTCACTCAAAGACGAACTCTTAGCTGAATCATACTCCATTAGTCAAGAGGAAGTCGACGCCACAGGAAATCTTAAAGAACATGTTCCCATGGATGGGGAGTATATGACTATTAAAAAGTTAATGTTAGTTATAATGGATATGATTAATTGCGGGGTAGTGATCGTTTACCGTGCGGTTCGGCTATTAGTTTTATTTTACCCTACATACACGACGGATTTGGATTAACGAGATGTTCATTTGATGGAGATGCGGGGAATATGCGGCATGCATCAGTGGGGTGTATTTTTCAATAGCCAGGCACTATGTAATAACGCTGAAGCACAACTAATTGTCAAGGAGACGGGAGGAAATTGAACAATACAAATGAGTGTAGACCAAATCGGGTGTATACGATCCGTTAATGATATTAGCAATGCAAACATTACCAAACACAATAAACTATATCTTGAGGCATTCATTCAACAGAATAATCAAACCCAATTAGATCTCACACCAATCATAAATATCAATCCAGATAATATTATATGAAATAACTGACACATGAGTGTCCAATATGCATTCTCCACCCCCACAGGTGGTAATCTATGCATCCTCCTCTTCCTCCTGCTCCTTCTCGGGGGTCTTCAAACAAGGAAAGTCAACAGCAAGGTCCTTCCTGTAGCTGGCAACGGCTCCTTGAAAGTGTCGACGTTTGAATAGCACCACTTTGCTTGCTGCTTCTTCAATCTTCAACATGTTTGGTAGTAACACACCTTCTTGTTCCCATTTACGGGCTTGAGGGGTGAATTGAGACATCAATTCACTAGTAACACTAGTAACTTTGATTTTGTTGGAAACGGCAGTTGCAATTTTCTCAATATTGCTAAGTGGCTTAGGTGTTTCATGATCACCTAATATAGTAGGGGAAAAGGAACACAATTGAAAAGTTAGTCATGTATCAAATAAAGATATTATAATACCTAACATTACATACCATTACCATTCCCACGGCAGGGATTGGGAGTGGTATCATTACCAACATT
>Ga0075439_11960_pt1 | contig 11153 bp, 10 predicted proteins | sample MintriSingleCell_FD_74264 | JGI IMG/M metagenome (GOLD analysis project Ga0075439, IMG submission 74264) | Marine eukaryotic communities from Monterey Bay, USA to study complex ecological interactions - Minidiscus trioculatus JGI Plate_4_G5... | ecosystem: Environmental > Aquatic > Marine >... | reverse complement strand
TTTGGCAATCGGCATCTGCATCCCGAGCTTGCTGTAAACTTTCCATCTCAGGCGGTGGCTTCACGCCTTCGTCTAATTGAGCATTTATATTGGCAATGAATTGAGTTGCTGATTCTTGCTGTGTATGCAAGGAGAAATAAATGTAAGTACATTATATATCATTCGTCATAAGAACACATCTCAAATAAACTTACCATCTTCTCCTTCATCGTCTGCTCAGGTTTGGCTGGCATTGCCGATGGAAAGTCAAAGTCTGACATGTGTAGTTGTGTAGGAGGAGATGACGATTGTAATGACTGGGGGGAGGATATTGTTGTTGTTGTTATGTAAGATTTGCAATGATGTACTCTTGAAAATGTGAATGCTTCCACAGATGTAGCCGACAAGGCCATTGATATTAAAAGATTACAAAGCTTCATTGTAGTCTGAGATGGTATATTATTAGCCATGAGTATATTGAGACGACTATGTTCGATGTGGAGGGGGGAGAATGGAAATGGAGAAAAAAAATGAGAAAAAGTTGAGGTATCTTTGAGGTGAAGGTATCCTCAAAGAGGAACTGACATCAGTCTTGAGTCTTGACTAACTTTACTCTGTACAATCTTAATTACACATACTATACTTTATGATTAAGATAACATGACAGCCAGTACCATCCCTAATGAAGCCCACAAGCCTATAAGACTACTTCTCATCATATCTACTAGGATTTAACATCCAATATGCCGGTATAAATACATGATCAAAGAATTCTCCAACACTCACCACAATACCACCCTCATTACTTTCCTTCACAATACCAATTAATACCTCCTCGACGAATGGACGGAATACCACTGCCTGAAAAATAACCTGATGATGTGCACCTCCATCTCCGGGTACTAGTATACCATCACCAATTTCAAGTGGTTGACCATATGGGCAGATTATTAATCCAACATCAACAATAATTTTGTTGAGGTATCTTTTTTCAATTTCTGTTTGGACTGAATTTAGAGTTGGTTGGGATAGTAGATGGGGTGGGATGCGTATAGTATCGGCTAGGAGTGTTAGAACAAACATATCTTTTAAGTTGTTGTTTGTATAATATAGCTTGATTTGATATATTTTATTTTGATGTCTGTCTGTTAATTTTGATGTATATAACTTGTGTCTAATATTTCTTGATTTCTTTTTCTGTTTGTTTAATGTTTATGTGAACAATAATAGCTTGATTAAAAGTTAATATTTGTTCGGCGCCTTCAATGATAACCCTTTCTAAAGGCGCCTTGTATCTATATTTGACAATATAAAAGCAAATACCGGAGTATTGGCTTCTGTTGAAAAGCAACGCTATGTGAAGCGTTAGTTGGTGAAGTTTGTGGTAGTCGCCGTTGCCAATGAAACTTTGTCAGCATAGGTAGAGATATATTGACCTATCAATGGGGTTAATTAATCAATGTAGGAGGTATGTCTACTAATGATAGTAGAGCATTGCTAATTAATGTTACTGCAGGTTACTGTCAATAATTTATTTATTGGGTCAATTAAGAAATTGTGGTCTCTGGGGTGATTGTATCCAAAATAGAGTTTTCTACTTCGCTTCAATACATGAAAACTAAGTAGTACCATTATCTGTTGTTGTTAGGCTTTGCGCTACTTTATTTGCTTCTGTTTGTTTGGCGTGGTTTAATAAGGAGTAGTACTGTCGTTTATTTGATTACCAGGGGTATGATTGCTGCTGCGTCGGAGTAGTTTTGTTATACATTTCTAAGTTTTTACTGCAATAGACAAAATTGAAAGAAGGTGTATAAGTACATTAGGTACCGTTAGAACAATGGTAAAGCTCAATACATCAATGACAATGCCAGAAGAAAGGGAGAGATCGTCAAGAAGTAGAAGAAGCAGTAGTAATACAAGAAGAAGTCGCTCCCGGAGTCAGAGTATTAGTAGGCAGTCTTCTTTGCAAATTGATATGTCTCGCCAGTCATCAACTTCTCAGAAAAGTGTTCATAAGTTGAAACAGTTAGCTGCAGATCTTCGTCAACAACAATCTACCGCATCTAATAACGATTATCAACAATTTCCAGATGATTCAATACCTTCTTCTCCCAACAGACAGCCATTTGATATTGAACAGCAACATTCCTCAGACACTGCTACTTCTTCACATAAATCTACATCCTCATCATACCTTGGAAAGTTACTACGAAAGAATACTGATAACAGTAATCAACAACCATCTATATCTCAATCCTTCTCTACAGGCAGAGGAACGACTTATCAACTTAACACACGTCCATATAAAGGATTCTCTACATCATTCTGTGGATTATTTGCAACATCTGGTGGATTGCCGACGGCTGATCATTTACATCCCAACTTACATACACAGCAAGATGAAACACATCATCAACGAGAGATACAATTAAGTCATTTACGAACTGATCTGTGTTCACTACCTTGCTTTGGGGTATTGCAGGCTGATTATACACGGTACTTATTCACGCATACTCGACCACCAACGTTTTGTAAACGAATGTCATTACATGTTTTGATACCATTAACTATATTCTTATTTGCTGGATGGTGTTCGGGCAATATACGCAATCTTTACGCGAATAGAATTGTCTGTACTTCACTGATGTATTTCTTAGTTTGTTGGATAATCGGAGGTTGTATTAGAGCACGCAAGAAGAGAGTTATGGTTAGAGAAGAGATATTGTGGAGATTAAAGAGGAGGGAAGAGAAGATTAAGAAACGTATGGATGAACGGAGAGGATTAGGAAGAGGTGCAACTCCCAGTATCAATACGACAGAGACTGAAGAGTATGAATATTATAGTGATGACGAGGAAGAGTACTACAAAAGTGGATACATGGACTCTTTAGGACAAACACGATATGAAATGAATTGTGCACATCGAATGCTTGGTTGTTATCCATCCGACCTTGCCAAAAATGGTAAGACAAATCAAGTTGAAGATCTAGAGTCAGACGATTATGTATTGCAGCAAGATACAGCCACTGTGGAAATGGAGGGCGGATGCGGGGGTTGTGAATACCTTATTGATACCAACAATGGAGATTTATGTACCAAGCTTTATAGACCATTCACAAAGCCATGTCTTCCTTGTATTCCATGTTGGAATGGAAGTTATGGCTTCCATGTGCAGTTTTGCGGCCTGTGTGGCTTAGCACAAGAAGCTCGTGAGGCAAACTTGACCTTACCAAGGCACTTACGAATGATTGATTACATAACAATGGAACCCTTCCTACTATATTATCCTCGTATTGTAGAATTGAGAATGTCAGCAACAAGCAGCTTCTGGGAACAGATACAAGCTTTATCTTCTTTGAGCACGTTACTATTGGTCACATTCAAGGTTATACTTATTGGACTATTCGTTATTGGCTTATCGAGCGCGGTTAGATACTGGCAATTAGCCGATGTAGCTGTCTTGATTACAACTTTTCTCCAGTCCTTTGTAGTAATGTATGTTATCCACTGGTGGCGACATCGACTTGATTTAAGCATTGATGCCGCCATCAAATACTTTGCCTGTGGTTTTGTTCTATGCTCGGGTATGGCATTTACTATTGAGCTATTGGAGTATCTGACTTTCAAACTGGGAGTGATGATAGCGATATGGATTGCAGGCACTCAAGAGGTTCAAGACAATGGATACGGAGGAGGTGACATTCGTACCATTGCTGATAGCAGTGCTAGATTGCTCTCTCAACTCTTTAGCATTGATAATAATGTTGAGCAGCACGGAAGAATGCTTTCAGCAGAAAACGATATACTTCGAGGATTCTTTGAGAGAAATCCCATGGCAAAGATATTCTACATTCTTATATCATCTTATATAATGGCCGGGTTGGTAGAAGAGGTGTGTAAGTACTTTTCTTGGGTAATGGTTGATCATCCCGACTTCTGCTCTGAAAAAGAGCTGGCGAAAGCCAAGGCAACGATGCCTCTTCAGCTACTTCGAGATCAAGCCGAAGATGAAGACGATGACGACGACACAAATGGTGAAGAAGGGAACAAACAGAACCAATCTCAGGCATCAAATAATGGAGTGCAAACCACGGATACCGCCGCGATTGCCGCATTCGACCCTTCAAATCAGAGGCGCTCACTCGCTTCCATCAGGGGTGGTGTCACAACTTCAATGGTTGCAGTAGCCTTAGGATTCACTTGCTGCGAAAACATCTTTACTATATTCATTTGGAATAGATCAAATGTTCAGTCCGAGATAGCAACACTCGTTGTCAAGTCATTATTTCCAGTCAACGCTTTAGCTGCCGCTATACAAAGCATCTATGTATGCCGACGAGACCTTGAGAAGGATAAATCCATAGGTCTTGGGCGAAGTGTACTTCCCTCAGTTATATTTCATGGCACTTATGACTTTGCTCTATTGATGATTACGTCATCTTGGCAAAGATCTAACAAGGAACAATACTTTAATGATGCCGGTGGGGATATCTCTGTTATTGCCATCATATCGTTTTGTGCATCATTCTTCATTGTCTTGTTGGGAGGTTTATACTATTTCTCCCTTAGCAGAGCTCAGTACAAACGACTCCGAGGATCAAGTAGTGGTGGAAGTGGTAGTGTCTTGGCTGCTGGATTGTTGACTTAATGATACGTTTATGTAATGACTAGATAGGTATGTTTCAGTAATCTACTCATAGCAGACAAATCTTCTAGCTTTATGATTATGCCAATAGTAGGATCAACATATTACTACTCACCTCCTTCTCCACCACACTTTTTGCTACCACCCGCCTCGCCCCTTCTCTTCATATTACTCTTCTTACCACTTATCTTACCGACCTTTCCCCCGCCCTTTCCATGCATTTTCGCCGTTTCCTTGGCTGCCATTCGACTGGCCTGTAATCGAGAACCTTGTGACGAATGACGTGCCATCAAACCCTTGCTTCTTCCATAATACATGGATCGGGCTGCCGCCATGTGATAATGTGAGCCCGTATGATGAACGTTCGCCCTCGCTCGTGCATTGTCAGAAGGATCGATACGGTATGAGTATTGAGATGCCAATGCTTTACTGTTTCCTTTGGCGAACTTAAATTCCCTTCCGAGTAGTTGGTGTTCTCTCTTGTGTTCCTTGTATAATGCTAACTTGGCTTGCATGTCTTCCACATTGGCCGCCATTACCTCCTGAAGTAATGTTTTTCCAATGGTTACGGCGTCCGAGCATTTATATCCCGGTTGAATCTGATTTGGTTCTATTCCTTTTGCAGCCAGTTTCTTTTGTAGTCTGTGCTGAACAACCTCCAGCCTATCTGCTTTATCAGGATCATATTGATCATCGTCAAATGCAATTGGCGGTAATGCAAGCGCTTTGTCTTTATCACTTCCTCTTTCACAATCATCAGGATACAGTTGTTCATTTAATCTATTTTGATAAATGATATCTTCCAATAAATCCAAGTCATCCTCGTAATAATCATTATCTATAGCAGCGATGTCTTCTTCTTCAGTAGACGATGGTTTATGATCCTCACTTTCCACCTCATCTTTGTCGTCATCAGAATCTTCCTCATCACTGCTACTGCTACTACTCGAACTGCTATCACTAAATGCTGCAAAGGCACTGAATGCACTCTCCTTCTTCTCTTCAAACTCATAGTCATCATCCTCATCAGTATCTTCCACATCAGATTCATCTTGTACTTTCTCTTCAGGGATATCCTCAACATTCAATTCATCTTCCTCGTCATCATCATCATTATAATCACAATCTACATTAACTAACTCATCAGCCAATACCACCTCAGTAACAATAACACCCGCCTCTTCATACAACTTTGCCTTCTCCTTATGCTTATTGCTCTCTGTATGATTTTTGAATGCATTAGTAGTCTTGAACATTTTATCACAACATTGGCAAATATATACCAAGTACTCTGTATTTATGATAACTTCTTCTTCCTCTACTTTTGGACATTTCTTTTCTTGTTCTAATCTATACTTCTCCTCTTGTTCCTTCTTTAACCTTTCTTCCTCTTCACGTTCTGCCTTTTGTTGTTGTCGTATGATATCCATTCGGAGATGCTGTTTTAATGGAGGGCAACAAATGATGGGCATGAGATATGTTCATCTAATGTACTAATTGCAAACATGTAACATATAAAGTATACCAATATGTAACTTAAACAAAATACAAATTATAGTTTGACGCATATATTGCAATACATACAACATATTTGCAATACACATATGAAATATAATATAACATATACAAACATATACATATGACAGACATACTCACCTTCTTACTCCGTTTGTTCATATTAAATTTTGCCACATATTCCATCTCCTCCTCACAACCAACAATATACTCACCAAAACCATTTTTCAATGCAATATTGTTACCACCACCATTTCTCTTCTTTTCCTCTTCAGCCTCAGCTGCTTCCTTGGCTGCCTGTTTTCTTGCTGCAAGTTCCGCCTTCTTCTTTAGTTTAGCCTTCTTGGACTTAGCACTATGATCATGCTTTTCTTTTTGACAATGTGGCATGATTGGTTTGGTAGGTATTAGTACTATCGAACTAGGTATTAAACTATACTGCTTGTTGCTTTGTCCTTACTTCAAATATACTTTCTTAATGGTTGTGTTTGCTTATTAAACCTATGAACCCTCTCACTCTTTATCATCAACTCCGCAACACCCATTTCAATCACCATCTCAAGCAACTTAGGGGGTTCCTCTTTTATAGGTGCTATGTATCGACCTTTATTATTTAGCGATCTAACTAACTCTTTGAGAGATTGAGATTTGATGAATCTATTTATTGTCGACATGATCAATGATCGGCAGCGTCGGCAATATGATGTCCTCATAATACAAAATACTTGCAACAACAATGATCCTATCTCTAGCCTATGCAATTGTTGTCCTCGGTGCTTCTTTAGCATCGGCGGCGGAGCCAAAGCTTGTGATGAAAGATCGTAGGTAAGAAAATAGATCGAGGAGAGTATCGACGACGGTGAAGAGCCATATTGGACGAGCAATGATATCTGGCATGATCCACATCAGTTGTTTATGGCGTATATATGTTGTTGATTGTGTGTGTGGTTAGCGGGCCAATAGGAGAGATATCAACTGACGGAGGAGGAGGAACATATCATATGTCCACTAAAGATGTTTATATATGTATCTTCTCTCTCCCCTCTCTCACTCTCGTCACACATATCTTTAGCTACTATGCCTATGGATACGAAGGTGATGTTACTGAAGGCGCACCAAACGGGTAAGATTTGTACTAGTAGAACTTCTTTTACAACGATATCCTCTCACCAACACTATTTTATCACAGATTCGCCTATGGTATGGGAGGAATGGAAAAAATTGCTCTAGATTCCAAGGAGAAGATTCTTTATGGAGTATCAGAACAAGGTTTTGTAACTCTAATTGACTATGCCGATGGTCCTATGCAACCTCCTCAGTTGCCAATTGTCATCCAAGATAAGAATACATATACCGACTTGAGTATCTGCTCCGAAGAAGGTATCTTATTTGCAACAACAAAGGATGGCACCAATCCTGGCGAAGTGACTATATACAAGGCCGCCAAAAGATCTGATGATGGATCTATCTCTGAACCTGAACTCATTCATACCATTCCTGTTGGAGTAGGCCCAGATCATTCCGCTCCTAACTCAGATTGCTCAATCCTTGCCGTTGCAAATGAGGGAGAAGGTGACTATGAAACTCATCTTGTCAATCCTGAGGGTAGTGTATCACTCCTTCGAGGCCCCTTCTTGGATGCCGATACTCCTCCTACCGTTGACACTGTATCATTCCCTTGGTCTGACGATGAGCTTCTCGAAAAAGGAGTACACATGCCACTAACCGCGAATGCCATGGAGTATTGGGATGAGTATTCCTCTGTAGCAGATGATCTAAACTTCACCGAAGCACGAGCAACCTATACACCTGCAGATATGCTCGAACCTGAATGGCTTGTTTGGTCAGCCGACGAGAAGTACGTTCTTGTAAATCTACAAGAGAATGCCGCCCTTGTCAAGGTAAATGTTGATACCAACGAAGCCGAGGATATCTACAGCTACGGATTGAAGAGTTGGGAAGAGACTCCAATTGATATTATCAAGGATGACGGCTGTGAGACTATGCCAACAGTTCCAGGCTTGTTTACTGTTCGTACACCCGATTCAATCACAGCAATTAAGATTGGGGACGACACCTACATTGCCACTGCAAATGAGGGCGACGACGTCGAGTTTGGCTCTTTTGAGGAAAAGCTCAAAGGTAAAGATATCTTTGATGGCTCCACTCTTGGTATGGCAGGAGCTACTGCAGACCCAAGTGTGTTTGATCCTGCCTCTCCCATGGCTGGTCAGAGCAAATACTTCAATGGTGACTGCAATGAAGAAGAGTTGGGGTGGTGTGCAACAAAGATGGTAAGTATGGACATATCTCTGGTATCCTCTTGAGCCTTTACTCAATACTATTCTCTTCTTGTTGTGCCACATTGAACAGTCATTTGCTGTCGGAAGCTCAATGGTTGACTATTCCGATCCCACCGCACCCGTCATAAACAAACTTGTTGGTATTGGAGGACGTGGTATCTCAATCTACAAGCTTGAAGACTCTGGTTTGACTCTAGTTTGGGACTCTGGAGACGAGTTTGAGAAGGAGGGTTGTGCCGCCTATCCCTGGGCTCACAATGGAATCCAAGATGAAGAGTTTGCAAACGTTAATGGAACATTGTACATGGCCGATGAGGGATTACGCGAGACGATTGACGAGTTGAATGATCCTGAAATCGATGGCTGTGAAGATGGTGGCGACGGACTACCAGGAGCATGCCCAATGGGCAAAACAGTTGACGAAAGGAGCCAAAAGGATGGATATGCTGCCGAAGCCATCGTGACTGGCGAGGCTTGTGGAAAGACCTTCTTAGTGACAGTGTCTGAGAAGAACTCTGTTGGCTTCTTATACGATATTTCAAACATCGAAGAGCCCAAGCTTGTTCAAGTCTTCCACTTGAGCCCTGCCTCGGAAACCAAGAATCCTACTGTTGCATACGAAGATCGCACAATAGGCGAGATCGATGCCGAGAGTATCCTCTTCTTTAGTGATGAAGAAAGTCCTTCTGGAAAGGCTGCTGTATTGTTTGCAGGCGCCTTCAGTAGTACTACTTCTTTCTGGGAGTTCTCTTGTGATGGAAGTGACGAGGGTGAAGAAGGTGATAGTGATATGGCAGAGGATGATGTTGAGACTGAGTCCACAGAGACATCGGCAGGATTCTTCGTATCAGGCTCTCTTGTTGTTGGAATCGTCACAGTCTTGTCCTTTTGTATTTCAATGTAATTGGTAATGTCCACCCAGTTTTGTTGGATGAGCTTGGCTAGTTTTCAGAAGAAGCCAATGTTAGCCGTGATGACCAGTTTTGTTGGACAGATTGTTGTGTATAGATTCTTTAAAACCTTAAGTCAAATAACATCTTTGTAAGAAAGTCATGGTGATTACTAACTCGATCTAAGATGGAAATATCACTTACTTTACTTGCTTTAGCTCAATTAAAACGAGGCAAGACCTTTCTCTTTCTTCTCACCACCAAAGCTCGCCCATTTGCCTTCTCCACTTGTTGCATTCCTTGAATACTCATCTGCGGCGCTCTCCAACAATCTGACTATATCTCCAGGCGCATTATTTGCCTTGGCACGATCCACAGGACTTTGTCCACTGCTGTTCAATAGTAAGACAGCCGCTGGTGCTGCCTCGATTAAGGGTCGTACGGCGGCAGAAGATGTTGCGTAAGCCGCAGCATAATGAAGTGGAGCGTCTTGATTTCGGTTTTGCATTGATGCTCCTTCCGGCCAGCTCTGTTGTATCGTATGGTTGTGTGCACAAGGAATAAGAATGAGAACTTGAGAAAGAAGCAAATAACAGACATACAGTTATATCAAATCACTCACCTTTAACAACAATTGTACAACCTCGCTGGGGGCTTGATATGCAGTAGCACAGTGTAGTGGTAAGTTGCCATATTGATTCTGCACGTACAAAGCTCCGGGATATGCATCCAACAGTAAGCGAACGACACCCAAACTAGCACGATACTTTGCAGCATCATGAAGGGGAGTATTGTTACTCTTATTTCGCGCCTCGGCCGCGGCAGGATATGCCTTGATTAATGCTCGTATGACGGCCTCCTTTGCTTGGGATTGTGCAGCCAAATGTAGAGGCAAATGACCACGCTGGGTCTTTACACTTGCTGCATCTGGATTCAACTCGGACAGAGTTTTTATCAAAAGGTTGGTGGCATAGGTATTCTGTGCGGCAACATGAAGCGGTGTTCGTTTTAATCGATCTTGAACCGCTGCCGCATCAGGTGAGCCAATCGCAAGAACTGTCGCAATACTTTGAGATACTCCCGGTTGAGCCGCTGCCAAGTGAAGTGGAGTGGCACCAAAACTATTCGTCATGGACGATGCCGTGTTAGCATCAGGGTGTTTCATCAATAACTTTGATATTTGAGGAGGGGCATCAAACAAGGCACAGCAGTGTAAAGGTGTTAACTTTTCACGATTTGTCGTGAGGATTGGTGATGTGGCAGTACTATTACTGTCTGATTTTGATGATGATGCCAAACTCTTCTTCGAATGATCATGCATCAAAAGTTCCACAATCTTGAGGCGGTTCTGTGCATATGGATGAATAAACTCTTATTATTTAGCCTGATGATGATGTCAAGTACAAAACACAGTGCACAATTCAATCATCAATCACTCACCTTATCAACCCTTGTTGAATTATCACCCTCCCATGACCTTCCTCCGCCAGCAGAATCTTCTTCAAGCAATGCATTCGAAACAGCCAAATGTAACGGTATATCCCCATCAACTGTACAACTAATCAATGCCTTGGGATATTCCTCAACTAACTTCTTTACCATGCTATAATTTGCTTTCCCAAATGCTCCTGCCCAATGTAGTGGTAACATACCTCGACTATCCTCAATCCGTGCTGATGCTGGAGATGCCGATAATAACGCCTCAATGACACAATCATGTGCTCCCGATGCCAAGGCTATATGTAAAGGTGTACCACCCGTACGTTCTTGTAATAAACATGCCTCAATTCCCTCGGGTGTGGATAATGCTAATGTGATTGC
>Ga0075439_13991_pt1 | contig 11157 bp, 8 predicted proteins | sample MintriSingleCell_FD_74264 | JGI IMG/M metagenome (GOLD analysis project Ga0075439, IMG submission 74264) | Marine eukaryotic communities from Monterey Bay, USA to study complex ecological interactions - Minidiscus trioculatus JGI Plate_4_G5... | ecosystem: Environmental > Aquatic > Marine >... | reverse complement strand
TCGTTCGGCCACCGTTTTACAAGGTTACCAACTTTGATTATACCCAATACAATGACAGTGGTCTTTTTAATGGGTGGGACTTTGCTGCCTCGTTTGCCAACTCATTTGCATGTTCTGTCATCACAATGCTCTTTCATGTGGAAGAAGTCCGTAATATTGCCCTTCAGCTTCAATTATGTAGCAAGGAGTTGTCGATTGAGCCGGGCGTATCAGTTACAGCAGAGCTGGGGCTACTCTTTAATCTTATTGAAAGTCTGGTATCCAATGGAATGGTCCAACCTTCTTCTGAGAAAAGCCAGGTAAAAGCGTTTGTGCCAGCCAACTTTATATCAACCTTTGCTCTCCTCCCTGAAGCAACAAATCTGGCACTCATTGATGGAGTTGCAGGTGCAGCAGAGATTGCGAGGAGGCCCGAAGCCTTCTACAGGTTTCTCATGCAATACATTGAAAAAGAGCTCGACAAGCTGTTATCTATTTCTCGCATGAAACACTTGTTGTCCTTTCAACCAGAAGCAACTATAACTCAGGGACATATTATTGACCAGATGCAAGGGATAAACTTTCTCTCTATCATTGAATACACGAATGGCAAGCCCAAGATATCAACATCGAGAGATCTAACTTGCAACTTGTCTTACAATACTAGAACTAAAGTTACCAGATTTGGAGAAATCCTACGATTCAGTCTTAACAAGGATCAAAGATTACGTGCCTGGTGTGACGAAACACGCTCATACGAGACTGTGATCCAGAGAAAACTGGCCACAAGTTTGCCTTCGCTGTTATCTATATCTTGTTGTTGTGCTGGTAAGAAGGTGGATACTGATGGTTTACAACTGTGGCAACAGGAGGAGAGTCGTAAATTCTTGCCCGAGTTTATTGAAATTCAGATAGAGACAGATAAGAGTATTACAGTGAAAGAACTTGCTATGAATAATGAAGGTATAGAAGAATGGGTCAGCTTTGAGCAGAAACTACCTCTGCCACCCTCCTTCTTTGAGGAATGGGAAAATGAGTCGCCACAAGATTTGCCTATCAAGAAGTCTTACCGTCTAGATTCGGTCGTATCGTTCATTCGATCCAACTCAGATGCTGAATCTAGTGATGTTACTCAATGTGAAGGGCATCACATTGTTCATGTTCGCACACCTATTGACTTTGAAATGAAGGCGTTGATGGATCAGCTACGTCAAGTCGAGAAGTGCTTGGCTGAGAAGGAACAACAGTCAAATGCTTCCAATAAGCCAATTACTCTAGTGTCAGATATCTCTTTGCATGAACGTGCAGAACGCTTGAAGGAGGAGTTGTTGAAACTCAAAACTCAAAGAGAAGAACACAAAGCAAGTGATCAATGGTTACTTATAAACGGATTTGTTGTAACGAAGGTAGAGGCTGATGATGTACGCTCATTCAATGTCAAGTTTAAAGAACCGTGAGTTGTGTCTAGTTTTATCTGTTACAAGTCTTTGACATGTACTCACAACTCATACATCTCTTACAACTTATAAAGGTCTATTGTTCTCTTTCGTGAAATCACTGATGATAATGATGCAGTTATTGTTGATCCCAGTAAAGAGCTATCGTCAGTGCTTGTTCAACATGATCCATTAGTCCCAATCAGTGTGATGAGAACATCATCGATATCTAATATGAGTGGTCATGATACCAAGCTCTCTTCTTCTGGTAAGTTGATACGGGCACCTCTTCTTATCTTAATGACTGATTCGCGAGTCTAACAACCTCTAACCACATGTTCTTCTTTAGATTTGCAAAACCTTCCTTCGAAGGGAGATTTAGTAGCAATTGATGCAGAGTTTGTCTGTGTTCAGCAGGAGGAGTCGTTAATGTCATTCACAGGCCAAAAGGAAATGATGTGTGAAGCTAGGAATGCTCTTGCTAGGTTGTCCATCATTAATTGTCGCACAAATGAAGTCATTATTGACGACTATGTTCTTCCAAATGAACCAGTTGTTGATTATTTAACGAGATTCTCAGGCATTCGTGAGACTGATCTGGACCCAAACAGTTCCCCACATCACTTGATAACTCCCCAAGAGGCTTATCTTAAAGTTCGTCTTCTAATGGAGAGGTGAGACATGCTTTTTCTTTTGTTCCAATTGATGAAGAAAACGTTGAACCTTATCTTAAAATGCATTCATTTATCCATTCAATATAAACAGGGGTTGTATTTTCGTAGGTCATGGACTCAGCCAAGACTTTCGAGTCATCAATATATGTATACCACCAAATCAAATTATTGATACTGCAGAGATTTATCACCAGCCCAATCAACGGTATATCTCGCTTCGATTTCTGACAAACTACGTCCTTGGAAGAGATATGCAACAAGAAGTTCATGACTCAATTGAGGATGCCAAGGCTGCATATGAGCTTTATAATAAGGCTCTTATGTTGAAAGATGAAGGAAAGTTTGATGAGTACCTACAGCAAGTATATACCGACGGACACAGAACTCAATTCAAACTGGGTGTAAACCACGATGAAGAGTAGGTAGCATCCATGTAGAATGGTAGATTGTCAGTAGTATTAGGAGGGGGAAAGAAAAGGAAGGAAGGATTGACTACTATTACTCTTCAAATTGAGTAGATATAAAGATAGAGGTAGACTTTTGTAGATATAAAGAGAGGTAGACTTTGTAAACAAAAGCCACTGAAACCAAGCAACACCATATGTTGTATTGGAGATTCAGCACCCTCATTCATCATACATACCAATAAAGGATACCTACCCAGCTATCGTACGAACTAGCCTTGAAGTCAAAATCTAACAAAACCTCACAAATAAAAACCCTAGTAACAATGGTGAGGCGTATCTAGTTGTTTGTGTTGTCTTTGGAATTGTGTTTAGGATGTGGTTGGTTGGTTGGTTGGTTGTAGTTCAGACATTTAGATTCATTCCAGGAAACGAGTGAAGAGAAGGATATAAACTCAAAAAAAACAATAACATTATGAGAGATTTATCTTAGAGTAGAGTTTCCCTTATCTAAGTTGCAAGCCTCTAAAGGATCTTTATTATCTATGGACGATGGCAATATTAAGGATAAATGTGTGTCGATATTGAGGAATACGTCATATGTACTTGGGGAATGTTATTTTATGCAACAATATTATATATACTCACAAAACAACCCATTGATCATGTTTTCAAATCACACAGTACAAGCTTGCTATTATTGCCACCATTATCGGCTCTGCCGCTGCATTTACTACATCCTCCGTATCCAGAGTACCATGTATATCTAGTACTTCATCTCTTGCGGCGGCAAAATCAGCAGAGGAAGATCTCGGTAGGTGTACAACAACAACAGTTGCATGAATAAAATTTATGCTTGATATACGCACTCTTACAAACCGCTCTCTATTATCCTCTACTATTATAGAATTAACATTAAAGGTAATAATGGATAACTTGGTGGATGATGGTGCTGGAATTGATGATTCAGGTAGGTGGTTGTGAATATATTTAATATATTATGAGGTCTTTACTGAATAATTCTAACGAAACAAAACTGCCAACAACTATGGTTTAGATGATGATACACCAGATGCCCCTGCCGCTGCTCCAGCTGCTGAATCTTCTGCTCCTCAACTAACTGATGCTCAGAAGCAATTCTTTGGACTATAAGAGTGATTCATGTAAAGAGACTTTCCTTAAAGACACAACATGTAGATTTGAGGGGAACCACCACAATTATTTCCAACACAGCTACAATTATTACAATAGAGAAATCGGGGCGAGGGGTGAATAAGAAACTAATCTCCAACTTTTTCATATTGGGCAAATAAAACCCACAGCGCTAATTAAAGTGGGCAAACATTAGTATAAGAGCAAGTGGTAATAGGCCTTTGTTCATTACAAATTATAATGAAACCTAAGTTTATTATAAAATGTATGTACTGCTAAAAAGACTATGAGTGCTGGTGTTGTTGCTGTCTTGCATATCATTTGTGCCAGTGCCTAATCAGGTCAGAAATGAGATGCTGAGAGTATGCACGAAGTCGTCATGTTCAATCACGGTACTTTCTATCCACATCCTCTACATCCAGACACACCTCAAGCTTGCATGTTTGTGTTTGCGAGGAGACATAATCTACATGCAGCTGGACAATTATCAAGCATAAAGCCTCTATTTGTTTCACACTCATTTACCGAAGTCCAGAATGCACATAACTCATGATCGTTTTTACATCTTCTACGAACATGTTCATACTCTGATCTACTTAATACCTCCTCTTCAAAGTATGTATACATTTTTCTCAATACATTTCGTATTTTCAACTGCTCACTTTCACTACCTGTGATGCGCTGTTCAACTCCTAAATTCATATCAAATGCAGATACAATTACATTATCCGAAGACGATCCATCTGTTGCTATTGATGATGATACTGCCCTTCTAGATGCCTCTGGATTATCAGTACAAATATATGTGTGGTATGAATCAACTGCAATACATTTTGCGTCTTTATTGGATGAGTAGGTTGGTGTTGCAAATAAAAGTAACGTTATTATTGGTAATAGATGGAAGGCCATCATGGTATGATACTATATTGTATTGGTGTAAAGATTTGGTATATCGGGTAAGATATCGGGTAAGATAGTCCACCCCGTTAACCACTCGGCACAATTGAGTTTTTGTTTGTTATTTTTGTATATACCTAAATAATTCTCTTCATAAACTCAGACCGCGCAATCAGAGCACAGCCAAATGCCGACCGATATTGACTGATCCACAATAGTATAATATGCAGAATACTTTTTCTAATAGGAACCTGCAATGATAACAGAAGTTACTTAGTAGTAGTTTACTAACTTAATCCTCATTATGGGTTTTTAACTAATAGGTTGTTTTCCCTATGTCGATAAGATTCTTCTAAACTCCAAAAACAACAAATCAAAACTCAAAACAAAACAGTACAACCCGCAGGTCGATACTATCTATTAAATATGTTTGGAGAATCTCTAACAATCGGTAATGATATACTCGATATCGGGTCACAAAAGTATGACAATCAGAGTGATCAAAGAGCCATCGGAAGTGGTGCTATGATACCCAAACTTGCTCTTGGCGAGCCTGGACAATTTGAGGTGCCTAATGTTGCTGATGTAAGTGTTATGTATGTATTATAATGTGGTTATTATGTTTTATATTATTATAAATATCTTCCTTTGATGTGTTTGTTTTGCATGTTTATTTATTTTCATTGACTCACCATTTAACATTTATTATTTTACTGTTTGTTGTGTTAAATACCCTGAACACAACACATCTATACGTCTTTTATGTCAATATGAATTGCTATTACGTATATACTTTAAACAAATACACATAGCCCGCACACTTTTGCCGTAATAACTTTGCATCCGCCTGTGGTAACAGTGATCAAGGACAGACAGTTAAATTTGCCAAGGGTACCACAACCCTAGCTTTTAAATTCAATGGTGGTATTATTGTTAGTGTCGATTCTCGTTCAACCATGGGTGCTTACATCGCCAGTGGTACAGTTAAGAAAGTTATTGAAATTAATCCATTCTTATTGGGTACCATGGCTGGTGGTGCTGCCGATTGTTCCTTCTGGGAACGTAATTTAGGTATGCAATGTAGAATGTATGAACTTCGAAATAAGAAACGTATTACTGTTGCCGCGGCATCGAAACTCCTGGCCAACACTATGAGTAGTTACCGTGGATATGGATTAAGTATGGGAACGATGATTACAGGATGGGATGAGACTGGTCCGCAATTATATTATGTAGATGATGATGGAACTCGTTTACATGGACGTTATTTCTCAGTTGGTTCAGGATCGACGTATGCCTATGGTGTACTCGATACGTATTACAGGCCAGATTTGACTGTTGAGGAGGCCATTGATTTAGGTAAACGTGCCATTTACCATGCGTGTCATCGTGATGCCATGAGTGGTAGTATTAATAATTTGTATCATGTGACCAAGGATGGTTGGATTAAGATTCATGCCATTGATGTGAATGATATGCATTATGAGTTCTTGGAAGAGAAGAAGAGTGCCATGTCTTCCTCGTAAGCCGTTTTGGGGAGAAGGCGAGGAAAAGGGGGTTATTTATGCAGGTGTAAACCCTCAGGGTCACAATATTAGTGCTCTTTGATATGAACAAGCTTAGTTTGCCTTATATGCAGTAGCGGCAGTAGATTAGCTAGGTTTACTTTTGAATAGCACTTATAACTCCAAGGATCGCATTAAAGAGTACGAGCCATATTGCCAAAGATGTCAATGGATTCAATGATCTGAATTTTGCAATAGACTCTTCAATTCCATTGCTTGCAATACTTTTCAATTCAGTTTCAAAAAGTAAATGAGCGTTTCCTGGTATTATATTGACACCTCTTTCACCATAAGCCAATCGAGGTGGTATTTTTAACATCCTTTTGCCACCAACCTTCATCCCGATAATACCCTGTTCCCATCCTGGAATCACCTGTCCTTCACCCAACTTGAACGATATCACTCCACTATCGAATATCTTATCGTCCGCCATGAGTTTTCCTGTGTATTGTATTGTTACAAACGATCCAACCTCTGCTACATCTCCTGTTCCAACTAGTATATCGTCAAATGCTAATTCTTGTTCATCAGTTTGTGAATACGTATCAAATGACGATGATTGATGCAACTTGAACTTAGATTGTTTTTGCTGTCTGTTAATTTGAACAGGAGCAAACGCCGTACATTGATAGCCAAACAGCAGAATCAATAGAAGCAGAAAATGAAGAGAGTTCATCATCATAATACCAATTATCTAATGATTGGCTGGGGGAAGATAGCAGCAAAGATACAAAATATTATGAGAGTTTGCAATATTTGTGCACATCTTATGCACAAAAAAACCAACAATCACCCACCCCTACGCTGATATCACCTTTCACCTACTCTACACTACTTTTTCTCGCTGGATTAATAGGAGATAACAAACGATAAACAACTCTTTCAAATTATAAACTATTGTACGATCTGAAACTTCTAACTGTATTGAAGTTTCTAACTTTATTTGCATTAACTACCAGCCACTTGACGGCCAGCTCCTCCAAAGTAGTGTTTGTTCCTTTAACAACACTACTATGTCGTCTAATATGGGATATGGCGGCAGCGGCGGCAGCGGTGGGCCCTCAATCAGTGGAGGTGGAGGTGGATACCAAAATGAAAACACTCAACAACAGCAAGTTGAGGAAACCGATAGCAATTCAATGACCATTGATGAAATGCGTCTCCTCCATCAAACAGCCCTAACCCAAGCAGAAGCAAAACGTACCGAGTTACGATTAGTACTAGCATCACGATATCGTGAACTAGTCGGATCAAGTGATGAGGTAATACATATGAATGATCGGGCTGAGGAGTTACATGATTTAGTAGTAATATTGCCTGAGTTGGTTAGTGAGGTTTGTTATGCTGCTGATAATGTTAATAGTGGTGCTGTTGTTGATGTTAATAATGATGGTAGTGGTGTTAAAGGCTCATCTAGCAGAAAGTTATTCTCTGAGTCCTCTTCTCAATCTCAACAACAAAATAATGAGGCTGATCAAGAAATAATTACAAATGAAAATGATATATCAGTAATACGGACTGAGTTATCAAGATTATCACGATTAATACATCAAAATCTTGATGTTAATAATGTACACGGTGCGGCGGCTAATCTTATTGCCTTATTTGATATTATCTTCTCTTGTCAACAATCTGACGAGAATAGTTCAACTAGTGAGAAGGATCTATATCCATTGGCTACTGCCCTTTCCTCTAACAATAAGACTGTTGGGTGTTGTAATATTCCAAAATCAATAAAGAATAATCCATTACTGGAAGTGCAAATGAAAATGATATACCTGCATGTACAGACATTGCCAAGTAGGACTGTTAAGTTGGCACGTAGGACATTGCTCAAGTCTGCTGCTGCAGGAGTGTCGCCGCCTAATGGTGGTGCACAAGTCACGGCTGCGGCATTAAGCGCATTAGACTTGCTAGATATTCATCCTGCAAGGAGTAGTAACAACAATGAAGAATCAACACGGGCTACCAAACTGATTGATTTGTATTACGAATCCAAGGCTAAGTTGCTTACCAAGTTATTAAACAAGCTTACATTGCCATCCACTTCTTCTGGGGGTGCATCATCATCAACAGTAGATGCCACAAGTGTCACCAACCGTGCAGAGATTATACTATCAAAGATTGTTATGATATTACAATATGATGTTATACTATATCCATATCAGATATTCGTATTACGAAAATTTGGTAGTGAAAGTGATGAATCAATAATGTCAACATTACCAAAGTTTGATCCACATTTGTTAAAATCAAAAGCATCTCGATTCCTAGCGGCTCACTTACCACTAATCCGTACCAAGGTTAAATCTGTATTAATGATTATAGCTGGTACGACTGCATCCAAGTTGGGACAGATACGTCAGACGTTATATGATAAGACTGATGGTGTCGAATGTCGTGCGGCATTAGATAGTAGCGGCGTGTGCACATGGGATGATGCTGTTAGCGGATTAGTGGATGTACGGGTGGTTAGTCATGGTACAAGTACAACATTTGCTACTAGTAGTAATGATGAAGGAGGAGGAAAGACAACAATGAATGGTTCATCCTCATCCTCAGCAACGACACGTCGATTTTCATTATGGGGTGCATTGTTCTCAAACACATTCTCCTCATTGGTACATTCATTACTAACATCATCCTTCCATTCAGTACATGTACGTGTTGTGTCTACACTCCGTACATCGTTGGCACGCGCCCCGCCGTATACAGTCATGCTACCGCATGAAGCACATCGAAATGCATTACGTATAGCATCAGACTTGGACGTGTCATTACGACGAGTTAGTGACGATGCGCATGAATTGTTAGTACATGCTGAGGAACGAGAGGAGAGTGAACGTCGATTACGACAGAGTTTATATGTCCAAACATGTGAGATTATGGGACGATTGTTGAATGAATTACGTCGTATGTTAGTTATGGTGGGTAGTAAAGAACGAGGATCATCATCATCTGAGAAGAAGGAACAGGAAGATGCCACCAAGGTACTAATTATTGGAAGGTTATGTCACTTGTTGAAGTTCCGATTGAAATCATTACCAACCTTATTAGATCCAAAGTCTTCACCGGCGGTTATGCTAGCGGCAGGATTAGGCGTAGGTGGAGGCAAAAGTCATAGTGGTATGATCACATTGATGGAATTGAGCAGTTCATTTGACTTGGCAGATGATGATGACGATGGATTAATTAGCTTCGACGAGGCCATGGAGGCTATGGAAAGTGCCTTCTCTGGTACACACTTTCACGGTGCCGAGATGGTACGAGATACACTCTTACTTGCGTCGTCATCACCTGGTGGTAGTGGCGTCGGGGATGGCTCGTCATCATCGGGGGTGGTATCGAATGGTTCATATGCATCCTCGTCGAATGCCAAATCAACTCCGCAGAATGTAACATTGTCTGAATTGGCATTACTCTCGGCACGTGGATTACGACATGCCCCGTCAGGGAATGAAAGTGCATTAGGCACAGTCCAGTCTTCCCTCGATGATATTGTCACCCGGTGCTTTAAGGATTGGGCACATGCGGCCTTATCTCCACCGTTGAAATCATTCACAACGACGTTACAAGAAAGTATGGCTGTGGCATCATCTGTGTCTGATATGGAATGGAGAAGATTACATGGCTTGATTGAGAAAGAGGATGATGCACTATTGAAGAAAATCAACGATTCCAAGGGTGATACTAGCACAGTATTGGCATCAAGTTCAACCAACACGGTGGGTGAGGTTTCTCCACATGTTGTGGCGTACCTACAAGCAGTAGCCGGTGTATTGAATCGAAGTGTATGTCCTGCGGATTCTTTACCTCCAGTGCCATCATTAGAATACGCCGAGGCTTTGGGTATAACCTCCCTCGACGATGCAAAGGATGAAACGGATATTCCAAACATGTTAGTTACAATTAGAGGATCTTTGCTTGGCGAGGCATTGGAATCAGTATCCCATTTGCTTAAGCAAAGGATACTCTCCACATCGGCAGAGGAAGATACATCTTCGGGTAGTAATGATCAAATACTGAAAAAGTGCTCATCGTCATCACTTGTTCAACTTAGTATGGATATCAAATTCATCCATCGATGTTTCTTTGATAGAAATCAACATGGTTTCTTGGTATCAAGTAATGTTGTAAATGATTCACGCAAAATCATGGACAGCCTATCAGACCATCTAATCAAGAGTGTTGGCAATAATACACTGAGAGAGGGATCACCACTGAGAGAGGGATCACCAACGAGCGGTGCGATATACGAGAGACATTCACAAGTGTTTACTTCATGTGATCTATTTCTATCCTCGCTCTTTGGTGAAGATTTAGATGAGAAATTCTCATCCTCAGATGGTACTTCTTCTTCTTCGGCACTGCTATCATCACAATCATTCATGCTCAACCCACTCCCATCATCAAGACGGTTTATTCTGTTACCCATCCAAGCAGAGAAGTCTCTTACTGAATTACAACTGCGTGGCAAGTATGGGAAGAAGAATAAAGAAGATAAGAAGGATGCTGCAACTAGTAACAATGCCCTGGGCTTTGGATTCTTGAGCTCCATGCTTTCTACAAAGAATAGATAGTGTATCCTTAATCAACAGTAGATTGTGAGTTCTTTGTTAGTTATGTTGTAGACGTATCGGTAATATTATGGATATGGCCTGTTTTTGTCACTCCGTACTAAATAGCAATAGAAGCATCTCATTTGAAGCTTTTGCTGTCTCAAAGTCAATCACTCAGACAAAATCTCTCGTGAAAAGATTGTTCATTGAACTTTGAAGGCATGCTCATAACTTTGTTGCAATACAATCAATCAAGATATATCAAGACCTATGAAGACGTTACAGATAGCAGTAGTAATCCTTGCTACTGTCGGGAGTAGGAGTGCTTATGGCTGTCCCTTTGCAAAAACAAACAATAATCAACCTCTCCCCGACGATGAGAGACGAAGTCTCCGAAGGAGATTATCCGATACCCCTGAAGCAAAGGGTAAGCTCAAGTCCATAATTGATAATCGTACTAAAGAACAACAGAAATATCGTAGTAATAGTCA
>Ga0075439_15242_pt1 | contig 11163 bp, 7 predicted proteins | sample MintriSingleCell_FD_74264 | JGI IMG/M metagenome (GOLD analysis project Ga0075439, IMG submission 74264) | Marine eukaryotic communities from Monterey Bay, USA to study complex ecological interactions - Minidiscus trioculatus JGI Plate_4_G5... | ecosystem: Environmental > Aquatic > Marine >... | reverse complement strand
ATCCGTGCTACTTTCACTTTCATCCTCTTCATCATCATTAATAATGAACAACTGTCTCATGATAGTTAATATTCGTTCGTCGTTATGACATCGTCTACCCAATAGCTTGGATACATTAATAGCGTTGAACCTTCTAACGTCTACATCATCTACAGCTACAATGCGGTCTCCGACACAAAGCTCATCTCTCAATGGACTTGTATCATCAATCTCACATATATACGGACCATTCTTGGGAGAGCTATCGATGATACACCCTACACGGCCTGGGGGAATTTTGATATCTATTATAACTTCATGAGGGGTATCATCTCCTCGCATAGCATCATCAAGCCCGCTTCCTTCGAAGGAACTATTGTCAGGACTACTATTAGGAGATAGGGTTGGAGGTGAGCCGGCAACATTCTGAGTGGTCTGTGATGCCGTATAAGCCCATGGTGGGGTGTAGTCTTCGACAGGTTTCTCCTTGTCTTGCTTCTCTTGAGGTTCCTTCACCTGAGTAGTCGGCTCGTCATAAAATCGAATAGTCTTGGATGGGATATCATCACCAAGTGATGTAGGATAGATATCATGTACCTCAATATCAGTACGACTTGTATCGCCAATAGTGATGGTACTCTCTTTAGTTTCCTGAGTATTCCTCCACTCGTAGGGTGGGGGTATCGAGGCATGTAACTCATGATCCTCAGATGATGATTCTACATTCGATACATCACCTTCTAAGTAGAAACGAGGGTCTTTACTCTTCTTCTTATCCTTGTCAGCAGACCTTGTCTTCTTCTTCTCATCCTTAGCCCTGGCGGAGGTAAGTAATGACAATCTTCGTTCTTCCTTATTCTTGTTACGATATATAAATACAAAGTTTACAATGAATACTAAGAATATACCTGCCAAGAAGATATATATTCCATAATGTATATCATTTGACTCTTCAGTAACCTCGAGTGTACTATTGACTATAGGAGTGATGACGACTACTCCATTCGTCGAAGATGGTTCGTCCCAAGGCAGTTGCTCAGTTGGTAATCGTACAGAACTTACAGAAGTGACATTATCATAATCTGTATTATTCAGTGATTGTAAAAATGATATATAATCTGCTCGTGATAAGGTAGTAGCAAATGGTTCTTGTATTATATAGGCTTCATCCACAGAAGTTGGATCGGAAGTCTTGTATGTTGAAACTTGATTGTAAATGATTTCCAAGGCTGGTTCTCCTCCAAGATTCTGAAGTAGTCTCTTATCATCATGACGCTGTATTTTTGATTGTCGTAATTGTTGCTTTCTGAATGGTCTTCGTTCAACCTTGACAACTTGTTGCTGCTCTTCAACTAACTTGACAGTTTGACTAGTCATGATAATACTAGCATCAACATCAAATGCTTCTCCTCGTGATTCATCATTATTGAAATACTCTTGAATATACATCTCCATTGCCTTATTCCACTCTGCTTTATCTGATATGTTATCAATACCAAATAATGTGATACGCAATCCGACAGTTTGTACTGGCCCTATCTGTATTCCAAATCGTGTTGGAGTTTGAGATGGCTGTAGGGATGGTACTTGACTTGATGTTGGTTCAAAAGTAGGAGATGCAGATGGCGACATTGTAACTGGTTTACTTGTTGATGGGCTATATGCAGGGATGCCAATCCACCATGCATAGGAAGGTGCATTGGTCGGACTGGCAGATATTGGTGTGCTTGTTGGCTGACTGGGTGCTTGGGTTGATGGAGATGATGTTGGACTTTCTTTCATGCCAAAACTTAATTCAATATTGCTCGTTTGATTATCGTTCAACTTGAAACATATAGATGTACATATTCGTTGTTCTTTACTAAGACTTTCAATCATTGTATCAGTATGTTGATCATGTACATCTCCATAATGCCTCTCTCTTTGTGTAACATCGTCTTCCCATGGTAATTTAGATCGAATAGACTTCTCATCAAGTTGCAATTGTTCTTCATTTGGAAACGAAGCACTACTTTCATAACCAATCGGCAATTCAATAACGACCATATAATTCCCACTATACAAATCATCAAATGTAAATAAACCATCTGCAGATGTTACTGTATTATCAATCATTATACTAGATTGACTAGTACCACCACATGTGAACAACCAAATGTTAACTTTTGAAAAGTTATAATCAATTTGTGATTCATATGATCCATTTAGATTGGTATCGAGGAAGGTATGTCCACTTATTGTACTGCCTGGTTTAAGGGTGGGTGAAGATGATGGTGGAGAAGAGGGCGGAGATGATGGAGACTGTATATCAGTGGACGAAGGCGAAGGCAGGCCAGGACCAATGGGATAGAAAACTAAACTTGCATACGGAGCTAAGGGTGACGGCGTTGATGGTCGTCTAACAGTAGGGGATGGTGGATTTGTTGTTGGTGATAATGATGGTTTATCACTTCTCATTGCTATATCAATAGATGTGTTGATTTGCCTTTCCTCGTCATTATTAGTATTCTGTTTATGGTGTATCACAAAATTTTGTGCATATGATGCTCGTTGTTGTGTTGTCGTCTTTCTCCGTCGTTGTATTGATGTATTGCCACTATCGTCTACAGATTTAGACCATTGAGAAGATGTACTATGCATGTATGATATACCCCGAGTATCATTATCCATGTGCTTTCTTTGAGCAACCATTTTGACACGATGGGGCATTGCAATTGCAATTCTCCTATTTGCTTTCTATCAATTGAAATTGTATCAAAGGCGGTTCATTACTATTGCAAACAGATCATTTATTGATGTGGATAGGCAATACATACCTATGCAAATAATGATGACCCCATTGAGGAGGCATGCAAATCATTTGAATGTTGTTTGTTCATCGCATTAATTTTATGAGAGTTTATGGCACATGAGTTGAGGTGTTGGTATTCTTTCTTTCCCGGTGTGTCAAGGCAGTTTTAGAATGAGCAAGCCTTACTTCGATTATGAAGATAATTCTATCTTTTCTGGTCTTGAAAATGTCGTGGGTGAGCACCTACTACCTAGGAGATAAGGGGGAGGGATGCTAATACTTACTTACCTGATCGTTTATATACTTGGAAAACACTAGTTGCAATATGCATCTTTTATCTTATATACTTCGACTTAGACTAGTTTACTGAAGCCAAAAATGAAAGAGAAGTAGTGTAGAAGATACGGTAGGCGACCATATCTTAGACCCAAGCCGATGATATGGCAGATGGATATAGCTGAAAGCAACTGCCAAATGAAATCGACATATTCATCACTGTCAACTAGTAATGACGAATCCTCAGCACTGTTTCAGGGTTGCCTTTGAAAATCCCATTAGCTTTGTTGAGCGCACCCTGAACATTGTAGTATGCATAGATTTTCATTGAATAATTCAGCATATTCAACTTACGTCTCAAAAGATACAATATGTATTCGATGGAATCACTTGTTTTGATAGATACTTTCACGACCCTTCCTGATGGCTGATCATACACTTCACCCAACATCTTACAAGATATATCAAATATATATTTTTCTTTGATTTTGTTCTTTGCCAGTGATTCCCCAAGCAAACGAGACAATACACGAAATGTCAACTTTGGTGTCACGTGAGTGGTTACCCAGCCTACGTCTACATCTCCCTTATCTGTTAAGTATCTGGAAAGTACAGCAGTCAAGAGGATTGTTATATCTTTGTCCATATCATCCTCCCAACCGGTATGATCAATTATCTCGAGTAAGGCAAGTGCAATTTTTCCAGCTTTGCACACATCATCTGGAAAGAACAGATAATCTGTAATATCAACAAAATAGCTGACATGAAGGTTTTCAAGATGGTGCCACAAATACCCAATCACCAATCTACAAATGTGACACTTTTTATCGTCAGACAACGTAAACACAGCCTTGCTATTCCTCACGGTCCTCACCATATGAAGAAACATTACCGGTGGTAACCCGAAAAGAAGAGTTGAATCCTCTTCAATGTGAAGTATGTTTTCAGTACAAACCTTTGATGCTAGTGCACGTATTCTCATTGAATCATCGTCTTCTGAGACTGAACTTTCAAACCCGGTAAGGTATTCCTCCATGTGCACAAGATTGCTCATATCTTTTTCGATGAATGCATATATGTCCTCTGTAAGCTTGGGAACAAGGAAGTACTTGGCAAAGTACTGGAGTACTCTACGATTATTTCTGTTGATTAGACTAGCAAACTCATGCGGCGGTGCATATAAATAATCGAGGAAATCAGGAAAGCACTTTGCAATATCATCTGATAGTTCTACCACACTTGTACTATTGGATGATTCACTAAATTGTCCGGATTTAAGTAGAGCTTCAAAATAACCACTCTTCTTCGGTCCTGTGGCCAAGATATTCCTGTGCACATGATATGTCTTCACCTCACGACCTTTTTTGTTCTGTTCACCCATCATAAACTCAAGGTTAAGCTCCCAATCATAATGTGTTTCAATGGTCCAATCACTAAAGCTTTCGTCTTTATCTAATCTCCATGTCAATAGCTGTTTACTTTCATCGCTTAGCTCAAGCTCAAGGAAAGAGTCATCAATGGTTGTTTTTTCTTTATGTAATGGTATACAATCTTCTTCCGAGTCATAATCAATATCGATGACATCCTCCTCGGATGAACTCCCGATACTCCAATCGGAAACGTTACCGTCCTCAGAAGAATGTGAACCCATATCATCATTAGACGAATCATCTACATTTAAATCATCAGACCCTCCACCAGCCTCTAAAACAACGCGATGCAAATATGGTATATCATCAACATCATCTTCATCATTATTAGAGGAGTTCATTGTTATTATTCATAAAACACTATTGACATCAGCACCTAAATATCTCTCTTAACCGGCGCTCAATATGTTGGTTGACTCTGCTCCAATATATCTCTTGTAATCAAAACATCGAGTATCACCGACATAAAATAAATAATTACTAATTTTCATTCATCTTTATGATCTAAGGTACGGGACCACGACTATTAGAAAAAGTGCTCATAACTATATATATCACGCATACGATACAAAGGAAACACACTGTATACATGAGAGGGTACACCCCAAAGTAGTTAATATCAAACAACAAAATAAGTTTACATCTCGTAGTATGTAGTATTTGTATGTGAAGTTCATCCAAGCAAGGACATAACGTCGTCCAAGTGCGCAGAGATATTCAAACGTTTAGATAAGTAAGACGACGATATCTATCAGACTTTGTTCTCAGACCTTCTTCGTTCTCGTTCCCACGTCTCTCTGTCTCCAAACCCGTCTGGCATGTTCTTTTTTGCCTCCAAGAGCTCATCGGCGATCTCACCAGCAGTTGGTCTATCCTGTGGCTTAGGTCGAAGACATTTCTTTGCAGCCGACTCTATGGCTCGTAGTGCTGGATTAGTCAGCAAAGTAGTTTGGTTGAAACCATCAGGCCAGGACGGTAGAGTTCCGTTTGCCACCAATTGTCGTATCGCATACTCTCTCTCCTCTTTCCTTTGTTTACCGCGGGGAGTGTAAGTTGTCAGTATATTCCAGAGTATATTGCCAAGTGAATAAACATCAGTCTTTTCCGTTAGCTGTGGAGGGTTGGGGTACTTATCTGGCAAGTGAGCTTGCATCTCCTCTGGTGATCTCCACCACGGCTCATGAAACCTCGACTTAAACCCACATGTTGTATTGTTTATCCTATCCCATGTCATGAGTTCAGCCACATTAAAGTCATTCAGCTTGGGCTTGCCTCTTTTGACTATTGATCGTTATGCACCAGTGTAGCGTTTGATATGCCTTTACTCTCCTCATTAAAGTTTGGAAAAGGTTTATCATCCAAATCGTACCTCTTTGGAAAGTCTCTGTAGTCAATACTGTGCATATGAGACACTCCTGCAGCTATATCTGCCGACAGATCCAGCTTTATCTTACTAACACGCTCAACATCTTGCTCATCGGTATACCAACGGAATGATAGGGCTACCTTTTCTAAACTTGCAATGCCTTCTCCAAAGTTGGCTAGTTCGTTGATTGTGCTTTGACCACAGTACCCGTATATGTCCATAACATGTGGTGAGAATGTTAGTCGTTCCATAGCCAGTGCATCACGTCGATGGAGTTCGTAGTACTCTTGAAGAAAGTCTCTTTCTATTCTCAATGTTTTCAATACAGCGCTCTCTTCATATCCCCACTCTTCCTCATCTTCATCATACTCGGGTATGTTCTCTGTATACAATTCCCATGCACTTCTGAACCAACCTTGACCTAAAAACTCTATACTAGACTCTTCCTTTGTGATTCCTCGTAGCTTTATCTCTGGATGTGCACTTATTGCACGCCGTCGTCTATGTTGTTGTGTCTGGATATTATCTATGTTGAAAACGTTATCGTTGTATTGAGGAAACACAGACCCATGTGAACTGACTAAACCAATCTCATGCAACACATTGCAGTTTGGATAGCTTGTAGTTTGCCAAGATGTCATTGGTATGCATTGCGGTTGATCTTTCTCTCCTCCATCAACATTATTATGATTGTAAACTAATACATTATCATCTGAAGCCTCATCCTCACTAAAGTAAGAAGGAGTCTTCCAACCTTCATTATTGAACATATAAAAGACTCTTGGGTAGTATAATCTAACATCATCTATTAGGTTCCTTCTTCTACTAATGCGCTGCCGTCGACTACCATCCAATCCTCGTATACCTAAATCATTATTATTGTTCTCTATTATAAATCTAGCGAGCTGGGTTGCCATGGAATGTTGCAATGCACCGATAGCAAAACATATACAACAAATTACTAGTGTACACAATGTGTTATTCCTAAGCTCCAATAGTTTTAATGATCTTCTATCCAATCGTTTCTTCGATGGTGTACCATTATTCATACTACTTTTAATTGGTTTGTTATTATAAACATTAACATGGTAATTTTTGTGCAGTGGAAGTGGCCGATTGTTGCAAGCTCTTGATCTTAGATTTGATGACATCCTTCCCGGCAAATACATACTTCTTTCAGCCATTACTACCTGCCACAATATGCTGGTACGTAATCCTCCAATAGATTGGTCTAAAGCAGATGGTTGTAATGATGCAGTAGGGTGCATGCAGTGGTGCACCGGCCAACAATAATAGTTTTAATTTTCATGTAAAGGAAACTCCTTATGATCTAAGGATACGAGACCACCGCAAAGAGAAAGCACTATTACTTTGACATGATACGATACACAAGGGAATAGTCGGGATACACGAGAATGCAGTGGATTGTACATCCCGAAGTAAGTAGCTAAAGGATGGTGTGTTCGAGCATAAGTTGTCAAAAGTCAAATGTGTACATTTTACTAGTCAGTAGACTCTTTTGTGGTTTTATATTTACCTATCTCTTTGGTTGGAACATGAGTAAGTTCTAACAGTACTTCCAATCGTTCTTTAGACGTAAATGAGTGCAGGTGTTCCCTCTGCCGAAGTTTCTCATAACAAGCCGCTCACTCGTCACCCCTCTTTGGTGAACATTCTTAAAATACCACCCCCAACCACCCCAACATTTCGGTGTACAGGTAGTTTCCAAAACTGCCTACTACTCCATCCGTTGGACATTTGTATTGTACCCCCTGACATATTTTATAGATGATATCATATGTTCATTACATTTCCCCCATGTTTTGTAACTAATTATTCCCATTTATCCTCACGTAGTACTAAGAGAAGAAAAATAAAGATGCTTAGCAAGACACAATCATATGCATACACATCTAACAAACACACATAACACAAACATACCTTGTGATGCCTTCTTACGAACATCGCCTTCCGACATTAGATACCAATTCTTATCATCACCATTCCTCCTTTCTAGGAACCGACCACCATAATCCCTAGCTCTCTTAACAAGTGTTAAACTCAATTCATACTTTTCTCGTCGTGTTGTTGCCTTGTCCTTGTATCTTTGTCGGAATACTCTCGCCTCATCTCGGAACTTTTTATTGCCGGGATGATGGTTAGTACCACCACCTCTTCCACGTAAAATATCGACATTTGTGGGCTGTCGAATAGCAACTGATGATAATGATGACGACGACGATGTACTACTCTTATTTCCAAAGTTGAGCCTATTATTAATAGAGGTGGAGTGAGATGAGGATGATGGTGCACCTTGTGCAAAATTTGTGTTATTCGCAGTTGCTGTAACTGATGTTGGTGAAACGTCAGTTGAATCAGTACTGACCACGGCGCCGATGTTTAATATATCAGATACTAACGATACCTCCTCCATACTTAAGTTTGTTTTAGCTATTAACGAGAGAGGTGGGTTGTTAGTTTTTGTTGTTATTGCTTTCTTCTTACTCTTTTGCTTAGTAACAGATTTTTTTACTTCTAGATTATCATCAAGGTGACGGTTTTTTGGGGCTCTCCTTTCACGACCACTGCGACGAATACATTCTGATGACATCATTATTAATTGGAATTGGTTTAGTTATCGAAATGGAGAGGAGGTTGTTTGTTGTTTGTTCGAAGTTATCTTCGATTCGATTGATTTGCGATTTGCAAAGAGGAAAATTAAACGGGAGTCCTTTCTATCTGTCCCGATTATTGCCAATGCAAATAATGACATTCTTTACTTTTAATATAGCTCATTAACTCCTCGATATATATAGTTCAATCGGTGTGTCATTTTTGTCGGTGTAGTACTACAGAAAAAACATACGGTATCAAACTGCAACAACACATCTGATATCATTTTTCTTTTGGTAGGATAAAACAAAGTATTAAACTTATCATGGCAGACAATGAAGGAGGCAATCTACGCGTCTATGCAATACAATCTCTAATACAAACTCTTCACAATCAGTACCCCAAAAAAGGATTCTCGATATCAGACAAATTGCAATTTATACATACGACGGATCGAGGGATATGTATATTAGCCAAACAATCAATCAATAAAGATGAAACTCTAATGACCATACCAGAAAAGGCACGTCTATCCTCTGTGAAACTTGTTAACAGCTCAAAGAAGATGCTAACATTACGGAATAAGATGAAAAAGAATGCACCCCAACGTCAGAAATTACAAGGTTATCTAGAACCTGAAGATTTCATGTTGGCATTACAAATGATGAAGGCATTAGCAAAAAGAAGTCAGGTTAAAGATGGTTCATTAAAGAAGTTAAAAGCAGATGATCCTGATTGTGTATACATCGAACAGGCAGCTACATGGCCTACGGAAGACGAAATGAAAGAGATGTCTTGGTTTTATTGGGATTTAGGCAAGGTGAAAAAGATATGGAACGTCTCGACATTATGGTTTTCCTTTTTTGAGTTGAAGAATCATGTACAATTCATCTTCAATACTGTATTACATCCCTTCTTTAGAGCCAACAATCCAAAAGATTACATCGACCCGACTTTACCAAGTAATATTGCATTGGGTGATCTCAAGGTTAACGAGAAGAAGGCATTACTCAATACATATATTTATGCAATCTCATTAGCATGGTCTAGATCACATCAAGATGGTACTGGCAAACCTGATATGATACCATTAGTTGAATTGTTTAATGGCACTAGTGAAAAGATGAATGATCGAGTGCCTGGTAAGAAACAGAAGAAGAGTGCAATTAATGTTGATATTGCAAGGGGCTATTGGCCATTTAGTAAGTTCTATATGATTTGTGCATAGATGTACAAAAAATTGGGCAAACATTACTAATCCATTCCGTCGTCTTCTTTCTCGTCCCATAGTTCGTGGTGATGCATTCATCAATCAGTGTAATCTTGCGTGTTCGTCCGTCTACGCGAGTCGAGATATTGATGCGGGTGAGGAACTTATCATATCGTTTGGTGATGTTACGCCGACTGGCTTTTCCGCAAAGTATGGTGAGATACCACTAGACTTTTTACATCATTGGGATGTCGTTTGTGACGTACAATTATGGTGTCCACCCAAGTTTGTCCCCACTGATAAACTTCGTATTCGGTGTTTGGAAAAGAGTGATTATCCATTGGATATCTTGAGTCAGACTAAAGGCGACACAGCATTAATTAGTCTACAATCTTCAAGAGAGCCTTTAGGAGATAATGTGGACGTATATCGATGGTCTGGTTATAAGGGCTACGAGCCGGAGGGGATTTGTACGGCGAGACAATATCTCATCTTGGCAGTATTAGCAGATGATTACGACTTGAAAAGGAACTTCAACTCGGGCCGCTTAAGGGGGGGCCTTTATGAAACAAAAGTGCTGCCATTATTGAGTGAAGTAGTAAATTACAACATCAAACTATTATCGGGCGGTAAAGACATTACTAGTGCAGAAGATGCTGAAAAGGCTTTGCATCCTGATACTCCTAAATGGGAGAAGAGTTGTCTATTGGCAAGGGTTGCCTACCGCGAGTCACTTCTCATGTGGAGGTATGCCTTTTTAAATAGAAAGAATGATACAATTAATACTCCTGGGTATAAAGAGGCTATGAGAATGCAACAACCGCCACTCGACTTTCCAGAGTTTGATGAAGATATTACAAACATTTCTGAAGGGCTATGCAAACTATGTGGACGTTCATATCCTGTGAAGATGTGTTCTGGTTGCAATCAGGTCCAATATTGCAGCCGAGGTCATCAGTTGTTGGATTGGGGAAAGAATCATAAGAATGAATGTGGTAAGATGAAGAAGAATGGATCTAGCAATGTTGGTCAGCCTAGACCAGTGAACTACTTTTAGTGTAGAAACTCAGTAAGCTTAAATCTGAGATGTAAATAACTTGCACTAATAAACCAATGTTCATCAACTTGTTATACACCCATACAATGCCAAACAACCATTATTGCAGCACCTGCGCGCTGTTATATCCCCACTTGATGGCCAAACATTGCCTGACCATCGGCAGAAATTCCGGATCTGAGGCATGAAACCTGCCTACATGTGGCTCTAAAAGTATGGTGGAGGGCCCTACAATCATGCTAAGAGTGTTTATCAACTTGTTATACACCCATACAATGCCAAACAACCACTATTGCAGCACCTACATGCTGTTATATCCCCACTTGATGGCCAAACATTACCTGAAAGTCGGCAGAAAATCGAGATCTGAGGCATGAAACCTGCCTACATGTGGCTGTAAAAGTATGGTGGAGGGCCCTACAATCATGCTAAGAGCGTGTT